>SAMEA3663028__coassemble_214_pt1 | contig 25755 bp, 26 predicted proteins | sample SAMEA3663028__metabat2_high_PE_024 | metagenome-assembled genome bin SAMEA3663028 (sample SAMEA3663028) | pig gut metagenome | biome: pig gut; feature: pig-associated habitat; material: faeces | place: France | collected 2012 | reverse complement strand
AGCCTTCTTCCTGTCAACCCCACATGCGCTGCTGGATGCCATGCTCCTGATGGGCCTGCGAGGGTGCCTTCATGCCAATGCTGGCGTGTGGGCGGCGGTCGTTGTAGAAGCCGATGAAGCCGGAGATCCGCTCCCGTGCGTCACCGATTGTCTTGAAGCGCCGCTCACGGTAGACGACTTCCGTCTTGAGGATGCCGTTCACGCGTTCTGCAATGGCGTTGTCCGTGGGCTTGTAGTCCTCCGTCATGGAGATGCGGATGCCGTATTTCCCCAGTTCGTCCGTATAGGCATTACAGCAGTACTGCACGCCGCGGTCTGAGTGGTGGATGAGCCCCGCCATCTCATCTGCCGTAGCCTGCCCTATGGCCATGCGGAGAGCCGCCAGCGTGTGCTGTGCCTCCAGCGTGTCGGACAGGCACCACCCCACGATCTTGCGCGAGTAGGCATCGGTCACCAGGTGCAGGTAGCAGCAGCCGTCCGCCAGGTCGATGTACGTGATGTCGCTCACCCACAGCTGGTTACGTCGTGTGGGAACGAAGCCGCGGATGAGGTTCTTGTACTTGTGGTAGCGGTGGTTCGAGTTCGTCGTGTGCCGGGGCTTGGGGCGGCTCTGCATCAGGCGGAAGTCGCGCAGAAGGCCCAGGAACGCGTCGCGCCCCGGCACCCAGTCACGCTGGAACATGCGCTTCGTCATCAGCCAGAGCTTCAGGTAGCCGATGCCCGGGTCCATTTCACGGATTTGCCTCACGGCATCGATGACGCGACCCACGCGCAGCACGTAACCGGCATCGTGACGGCGACTCTTGTAATACGCCTGCTTGGTGTGGCCAAACAGTCCGCAGCAATACTGTATCGTATAGCCCGTATTGCTGCTCAGGCGATCTACTGCTTGGCCCCAGATTTTTTTCTGATGCGGATGCCCTGCTCCTCGGCTATGTCGATGAGCGTGTTCAGTGCCAAGACCTTGTCCTGACTGTACTTCAGCTGCTTCTCCAGTTTCTCGATCTGCTTGCGCTGAGTTTCTATCAGGGCATCCTGATCTACCACCTGATGTACCTTCTGATTTGACATGTCTGTATCTGTCTCTACGGTTTCACGAGGCAAAGATGCACATTTTTCGTGAATTTCCAAAGGACTCAGGCAGGAATTTATCCAAGAGGACAAAGTATTAACACTTGGAAGGTTGTATTTCATGGAAATCTCCTTCCGGGACATACCGCTCTGCATATACTCGATGCAGATGCTGCGCTTCAGGGCGCGACTGAATTTCTGTTTTCCCATAATTCTTAAATGACTTTAAATTTTTAACATTTAAGGCTCGATGGGAGTCAACCTATTTCAGTACAAGACAAGGTACAATAATACATAATATGGGACTATCAGTACGCATAGTCAGCGTCAGTGAGCTGAAGGAGAGTACGTTTGTAATACCGCGGGCCAACTTTTTCCAAATGTTTTATTGTCCGTTTCGCAAAAAAACGCTATATTTGCAGTGCCAATACTGAAACACTACAATAACCAAATCCGAAGTAACTGAAAATGAGAGACATAACAAAGGATGGTTTTCTTGTTTTGCGCCACACTGACAACCGTTTCTTGCTCCGACGATGACAGCGAGCCCTCAGCCTACGACAGGTATTGAGAGACAAATCAGGTGGTCAGCCCCATCTTCTTGGCTTTTTCCATAAGGAGTTGCATAAGAGCCTCGCGCTCGTTCTCTACCCTATTGTCGAGTACGGCATCCTTGAGCGCCTTCTTCAGATCGCCGACCTCGCGTGAGGGCTTTAGGTGGAACATCTCCATGATCTCGTTGCCATCGATGACGGGCTGCAGCAACCGCTTGTAGTCACGGTCCTTGAGGTCCTTGATTTTCTCCCTGACCATTCGGAAATTATCGAGGAACTGGCGTTTGCGCACGCTGTTCTTGCTTGTTATGTCGGCCTCGCAAAGTGTCATAAGGTCATCGATGTCGTCGCCGGCATCGTTGACAAGCCTCCTGACGGCACTGTCTGTCACCTCCTCATCGGCAATGACAATAGGCCGCATGTGGAGGTCAACGAGCTTCTGCACATACTTCATCTTCATGTCAAGGGGCATCTTAAGCCTCTTGAAAATCTCGGGCACCATTCTGGCACCTATATAATTATGATTATGGAACGTCCATCCCACTGCCGGCTCCCAGCGCTTGCTCTTCGGCTTGCCCACGTCGTGCAGCAGAGCCGCCCACCTGAGCCATAGGTTGTCGCTCTGCCGGCATACATTCTCCAGCACCTCCAGCGTGTGGTCGTAGTTGTTCTTGTGTGCCTTGCCATTGCGTGTCTCCACAAGGTCAAGCTTCACCAACTCAGGCAGAATGAGGTCGAGCAGGCCCGACTCGCGCAGATAGTAGAAGCCCCGGCTGGGGTGTGCGGAAAGCATAATCTTGTTGAGCTCGGCCTGTATGCGCTCGCCGCTGATAATGTCAAGCCTGTGCGCATTGCGCCCAAGAGCCTCGAAGGTCTCCGGCTCAATGGTGAAGTTGAGCTGTGTGGCGAACCTCACGCAGCGCAGCATGCGGAGGGGGTCGTCGGAGAACGTGATGTCGGGGTCCAACGGTGTGGCAATTATTCCGTCCTCAAGGTCGTAGACTCCATCGAACGGGTCTACCAGCTCGCCAAACCTGCCTGCATTGAGGCATACTGCCATGGCGTTGATGGTGAAGTCACGGCGGTTCTGGTCATCGGCAAGTGTCCCCTCCTCCACAATGGGCTTGCGCGAGTCGTGGCTGTAGCTCTCCCTTCGGGCACCGACAAACTCCACCTCCGTGTTCCTGTATTTCACCTGCGCCGTTCCGAAATTGCGGAACACCGAGAGGTGGGCCGACTTGCCGAGAATGTTCTTCAGCGCTGTAGCCACACTAATGCCGCTTCCTACAACCACCACGTCGATATCTTCTGACGGCCGCTCCAGGAAAAGGTCGCGTACGTAGCCTCCAACGACATAGCATTCGAGGCCAAGCGAGTCGGCGGCCTGAGATATTTTGTGGAATATGTCTTTATCGAGCAATTCTGCCAGCTGGGCATTAGTGAGGTTTCTCATTATGTGGATTTTTTAGGGTGCAAAGGTAGTGAGAATTGAAGACACGACAAAACAAAAGCGAGTTTTTTTGTTTTTCTTTCCACCATGCAGGCTACTTGGAGTTTTTTTTGTAACTTTGCAGAAATTAGCCAGCACATTAGTATGAGACGACACATTATCATAATAGCAGCCACGGCATTTCTGCTTACGGCCTGCGACGACAACGGCAGCAAGGAGGCCCAGGCGATGCTCGACAACATCTGCGCCCTGCGCGACAACGGACATTACGCTGAGGTCCTCGACTCAATAAAGTCACTGAGACAGCGTTTCCCCAAGGCTATCAGGCAGAGGGAACAGGCTTTGGAGATATGGCAGGACGCATCGCTGCGGCTCGCCAGGCAGGACATAGCCGTTACGGACTCCGCGCTGATGGCAGTAGAGAGACAGATGGCCAACGCCACAGACATAGCCACGCGCAACAAGCTCGGAGTGGTCAGGGACTCCCTGAAGGTTCGCTACGAGGCACTGTGCGGCACGGTGAGAATAATACTGAGAAGACAACAGGAAGGGAAGTGAAGGCACGCCGCGACAGTAAGCACATGACGGAAAAAATATAAAAATATGCAATAACCGATGCGTTATTCCAACAATAATGAGTAACTTTGCGCACATTATGAGACAAAAGGACACAGAGCAAGAGTTCAAGGACATACTGGCAGAGTGCAGGAGTCTCTTCGAGAAGAAGCTGCACGACTACGGAGCGTCATGGCGCATCCTGAGGCCATCGTCGCTCACCGACCAGCTGTTCATCAAGGCCAAGCGCATCAGGTCGCTCGAGACCAAGCAGGTGTCTATGGTCGGAGAGGGCATACGTCCGGAGTTCATAGCGCTCATCAACTACGGCATCGTAGGACTGATACAGCTCGACAAGGGCTTTGCCGACCACCCGGACATCACCCCGGCAGAGGCCATGGCACTATACGACCAGAAGGCCAACGAGGCACTGGAGCTGATGACGAGGAAGAACCACGACTACGACGAGGCATGGAGGGACATGCGGACAACGTCGTACACCGACTTCATACTCACCAAGCTGCAGAGGGTGAAGGAGATTGAGGACATCAACGGGGCCACTCTCGTATCGGAGGGTATCGACGCCAACTACATGGACATTATCAACTATGCCGTCTTCGGAGCAATAAAACTCGCCTGACACATTGAACAAGATAAAGACCATAGCCGCCAACGCCTGCCGGATAGTACTGGCACTGACCTTCATATTCTCGGGATATGTGAAGGCCAGCGACCCTCTGGGCACGCAGTACAAGATACACGACTACCTTGTGGCACTGGGCCTTGCGGCCTATGCCCCTGACTGGCTGACGCTGTGCTCGTCGATAGCACTGTCGGCCGTAGAGTTCTCGCTGGGCATATTCATGCTCTTCGCCATCAGGCGCAGGGCCACATCGGCGGCGATGCTGCTCTTCATGATGGCAATGACGGCAATAACGGTATGGATAGCCATTGCCGACCCCGTCTCTGACTGCGGATGCTTTGGCGACGCCGTTATACTGACCAACATGCAGACACTGGCCAAGAACATCGTCCTGCTGGCATGTGCGGCAACTGTCTACGCATGGCCCCTGAGAATGTACAGGTTCATATCGAGGCCGGCACAATGGATAGCCATCAACTATACCATTCTCTTCAGCCTTGCCTCATCCATAGTGTCACTGTATCTGCTGCCGCCATTCGACTTCCGGCCCTACCACATAGGAGCCGACCTGCTGAAGGGCATGGAGATACCTGCTGACGCCCCGCAGCCGCAATTCACCACGACATTCGTCATGGAGAAGAACGGGGAGCGAAAGGAATTTACGCTGGATGACTACCCCGACTCCACATGGACATTCGTTGACTCGAAGACCGTGCAGACGAGCGAGGGGTATGTGCCGCCAATACACGACTTCAGCATACAGCTTGAGGACGGTACCGACGCCACCGACAACATTCTGACCCACAAGGGCTACACGTTCCTGCTCATATCGCCACACCTGGAGACCGCCGACGACTCCAACTTCGGCGACATCGACCGCATATACGAGTATGCCAAGCAGCACGACATCCCCTTCTACTGCCTGACGGCAAGCACAGGGAAGGCCATACAGCACTGGCAGGACATTACGGGAGCCGAATACCCGTTTGCAAATACCGACGAGACAACCCTCAAGACGGTCATCAGGAGCAATCCCGGGCTGCTCATGCTACGAGGGCCCGTGATAGTGGGAAAATGGAGCCACAACGCCCTGCCCGACATCAGCGACCCTGACGTATCGCCCGACAAGCTGCAGTCGCTGCATGACAACACACGGCCAGCATCGCAGAAGGTGCTGCTCGTCATCCTGTGGTTCATACTGCCGCTGACAATGCTGACCCTCGCCGACCGCACATGGGCATGGACAAAATGGATAAGAAGAAAAAGAGTAAAACCGCAACAGCATATTAAACATCTTAAAACAAAAAACAACATGAGAAAGAAAATCGTAGCAGGCAACTGGAAAATGAACATGAACCTGCAAGAGGGTATCGCCCTGGCAAAAGAGCTTAACGACACACTTACTGCCGAGAAGCCTAACTGCGGTGTCATCATCTGCACACCGTTCATCCACCTGGCAAGCGTAGCACAGTTCCTCAATCAGGACGTAGTGGCACTTGGTGCCGAGAACTGCGCCGACAAGGAGAAGGGTGCCTTCACGGGCGAGGTGTCAGCAGAGATGGTCAAGAGCACAGGAGCACAGTATGTAATCCTTGGCCACTCAGAGCGCCGCGAATACTACAACGAGACTCCGGAGATACTCAAGGAGAAGGTTCTTCTGGCATTGAAGAACGGCCTGAAGGTTATCTTCTGCATCGGCGAGAGCAAGGAAGAGCGCGAGGCCAACAAGCAGAACGAGGTGGTAAAGGCAGAGCTTGAGGGCAGCGTATTCAACCTCACAGCAGAGGAGTTCGCAAACATCGTTATCGCCTACGAGCCAATCTGGGCTATCGGTACCGGTCTCACAGCAACAGCAGAGCAGGCTGAGGACATCCACGCCTACATCCGCAGCGTAGTAGCAGAGAAGTACGGACAGGAAGTTGCCGACAACACCAGCATCCTCTATGGTGGCAGCTGCAAGGCAAGCAATGCTCCTGAGCTGTTCGCAAAGCCCGACATCGACGGAGGCCTCATCGGCGGCGCATCACTCAAGGCTGCTGACTTCAAGGGCATCATCGATGCTTGGAAATAAGCGGAAATATTAAAGAGCGATGAGTGAAGAGTGAAAAATCCAATGGTCTATTGGTTCTTGTACGCTAATCTTCAATCATAGAGCTATATGGTTCTTCATTCTTCACCCGTCACTTTCCACTCTTCACTATATGATTATTCCCTCTTCACTTTCACTTCCATGACCCACTCAACATCACATACCGTAGCTACCACAGTCACAGCAATATTGTTGTGGCTCAGTTCTTTTGGCACCATCACGGCTCAGACCTTCACGGAACATCTGAGGCAAAACAGCAATGGCAAGGCGACAGTGACCGTCACACAGAGTGCCGAGATAGAACAGCTCGTCAACAGCAGGCCCGCACAGACCGAAAGCCAGAGACTGGCCGCACAGAAGGCACAGCAGAAGACCGAAGACAAGCCTGCCGCAAAGCCTCGCAACGACAGCCAGCACTCACCGGCACACGAGACCACAAGGCACGACGGCAACAATGAGGCAGACAACGAGATGTCCATACCCACAGTGGACATGAGGAAGAAGGTGATGAGAAACAGCTATAAGGTTACAGGCTACAGGGTGCAGGCTTTCGCCGGCAGAAACACCAAGGCCGACAAGCTTAAGGCTGAGAAAATTGGCAATGCCATAAAAATGAAATACCCCGACCAACCAGTATACGTTCACTTCTACTCCCCAAGGTGGATATGCCGGATAGGCAACTACCGCACCTACGAGGAGGCCAACCAGATGCTGAGACTCGTCAAGGAGATGGGCTACAGCGCAGCAACAATAGTGAAAGGACAGATAACAGTACAAGACAAATAACACCGACTGTTGCCATTGCAATTATCGCAACACACATACTGACAATAAGACATGAACCCGGAAACAGAATTCAGAGACGGGCTGGAGAAGCTCGCTGAACACTATCACGACATTCTCGGACTGCTGGGCGAGGACCCAGAAAGGGAAGGACTGCAGAAGACACCTATGAGGGTGGCCAAGGCCATGCAGATACTGACAAGAGGTTACAGCCAGGACCCGCACAAGGTGCTCACCGACGCACTCTTCAAGGAGGACTACAACCAGATGGTAATAGTAAAGGACATAGACGTGTTCTCGCTGTGCGAGCACCACATGCTCCCATTCTACGGCAAGGCGCACGTGGCATATATTCCCAACGGACATATCACGGGACTGAGCAAGATTGCCAGGGTGGTAGACATCTACAGCCACAGGCTACAGGTGCAGGAACGGCTCACACAGCAGATAAAAGACTGCATACAGGAGACCCTCAAACCGCAGGGAGTAATGGTTGTCATCGAGGCCAAGCACATGTGCATGCAGATGAGGGGCGTGGAGAAACAGAACGCCATCACGACAACAAGCGACTTCAGCGGTGTTTTCAACAACCTCAATACCCGACAGGAATTCATGAATCTCCTTAGGGGGGAGTAAGGGGTTAAAGGGTTAAAAGGTTAAAGGGTTAATGGGTTAATGGGTTAAAGGGTTAAAGGGTTCACCTACAAAACCTACAGATCATAACTACTCAGAAGTTCAGATGAAATTCATATCTTGGAACGTCAACGGCCTGCGAGCCTGCGTAGGCAAGGACTTTGAACAGTCATTCAGGCAACTGGACGCAGACTTCTTCTGCCTCCAGGAAACAAAGATGCAGGAGGGACAGCTCGACCTGCAATTCGAAGGCTACACCTCGTACTGGAACTACGCCGAGAAGAAAGGCTACTCCGGTACGGCCATATATACCAGGCACAAACCGCTGAGCGTGACCTATGGCATAGGCATCGACGAGCACGACCACGAGGGAAGGGTTATAACTCTTGAGATGGAAGACTTCTATCTCGTAACGGTCTACACTCCTAACTCACAGGACGGACTGCGCCGCCTGGACTACCGCATGGTATGGGAAACTGATTTCCTTGCATACCTCAAACGGCTTGACAGCCAAAAACCCGTCATCGTATGCGGCGACCTGAACGTTGCACATCAAGAAATAGACCTGAAGAACCCCAAGACCAACCGCCGCAACGCTGGCTTCACCGACGAGGAGCGTGAGAAGATGAGCATACTGCTTGACAACGGCTTCACCGACACGTTCCGCTTCCTACACCCAGAGGAGGTGACATACAGCTGGTGGTCATACCGCTTCAAGGCAAGAGAGAAAAACGCCGGATGGCGCATAGACTACTTTCTCATCTCCGACCGCCTGCGCCCACAGCTGTCCGGCGCTTCAATTCACACCGAGATATTCAGTTCCGACCATTGCCCCGTGGAACTGAATCTTCTTTAAGAGGAGATAAGGGGAGATAAGGGGAAGATAAGGGGAGATAAGAGACAGTAGGGAGACTTTTTGCACAGAAATGCACCTAACGCAAAGGATATGAGAGTAACAGAACTGATAAACAGCACTGACAAGGATAGGAAATTCTCATTCGAGGTATTGCCGCCACTCAAAGGGAATGGCACGGCAAACCTGTTCTCGACAATAGAAAAGATGAGAGACTATGACCCGATGTTCATAAACATAACGACACACCACAGCGAGTATGTATACAAGGAACTGGACAACGGGCATTATGAGAGGCAGCGCATCAGAAGACGCCCTGGTACGGTGGCCATAGCTGCTGCCATACAGCAGAAATACAGCATACCCGTCATACCGCACGTCATCTGCAGCGGCGCTACCATAGAGGACATAGAGTATGAGCTGATAGACATGCAGTTCCTCGGCATAGACAACCTGCTGCTGCTCAGAGGCGACAAAGCCAAGGAAGACAGGATGTTCACCCCTACCAAGGGTGGCCACGAGCACACGACGGAACTAATAAAGCAGGTGAACGCCTTCAACAACGGCATCTTTGCCGACGGCACTCCTATCAAGCATCCTTGCGGCATATTCCACTATGGTGTGGCCGCATACCCGGAGAAGCACGAGGAGGCTCCCAATATCGACATGGACATGCAGTACCTGAAGATGAAGCAGGACTTGGGAGCGGAATATGCCATTACACAGCTGTTCTACGACAACAGGAAATATTTCGACTTTGTACGCAAGGCAAGGGAGATGGGCATAACCATTCCGATAATACCCGGTGTGAAACCATTCGCCAAGCTGTCGCAGATTACGGTGGTGCCAAGGACATTCCATTGCGACATGCCGCAGGAACTGGCTGCAGAGGCCGTGAAATGCAAGTCTGACATGGAAGCAAAGCAGCTGGGCATTGAGTGGACAGCCAACCAATGCAAGGAGCTCTACGAGGCAGGTGTCGAGGACATACACTTCTATACCGTATCGGCCGTAGACTCCGTGGCAGAGATTGTCAGGAGAATTCTCTGACAAGACAAGTAAAAACGGTGTCGCCGGCATGACATAAGGCAATACTGTAACAACATACATAAAAAACAGAAGGGGAACTGCTGAAATAATGGATTTCAAGGAAGTAATAGGACAGGAAGAAGCCCAGAGGAGACTCTTGCAGATGATGGACGGGCAGAAGGTACCACACGCCATAATGCTGTGCGGGCCTACAGGCTGCGGCAAGATGGCCGTAGCGCTCGCCTTCGCATCCGCCCTGCTCAAGAGCGGCTCTACCAACACTGCCGCATGCGAGGCGATGCTGCGCAAATGGGCGCATCCCGACCTTCACTTCTCCTTCCCCGTTATACGTCCGGCAGGTACCTCCTCGGAGCACAAGATGGTGAGCGCGGACTTCATCAGGCAGTGGACAGCAATGCTCGAGGAAGGGCCTTACTTCTCCATGGAGCAATGGCTGCAGCGTATGGACGCCCAGAACCAACAGGCCATCATCTTTGAGGCTGAGAGCGACGCCATCACTCATAAGCTCAGCCTCAAGTCAAGCCAGGGCGGATGGAAGGTGTGCCTGATATGGCTCCCGGAGAGAATGAACGCCGCCTGCGCCAACAAGATACTGAAAATACTGGAGGAGCCACCGCAGATGACGGCGTTCATCATGGTGAGCGAGCAACCGGAGAAGCTCCTTGACACCATAAGGAGCAGGGTGCAGCGCATAGACCTTAAACGTATTGATGACAGCGAGGTGGAAAGGGCACTCGTTGAGCGAAGAGGGCTGGAGCAGGATATGGCACACCGCATAGCACACAGGGCAAGCGGCAGCTGGCTGAAGGCACTGGAGCTGCTACAGGCCGACAACGCAGACAACGAGAGGCTGGAGCTGTTCATACAGATTATGAGACTCACATACCAGCGCAACGTCAAGGGCATGAAGGCCTGGACAGAGGCTGTGGCGGCAATGGGACGTGAGAGGCAACTCGCAATGATAGACTATTTCCAGAGAATGGTGAGAGAGAACTTCGCCTACAACTTCGGACTGCCACAGATAACATACATGTCACAGCAGGAGGAGGCTTTCTCGCGAAACTTCGCCCGCTTCATCAACGAGGCCAACGTTATAGACATTGCCGACGCCATGCAGAAGGCTAAGCGCGACATCGGACAGAACGCCAATGCCAAGATGGTGTTCTTCGACCTTGCACTGCAGCTCACCATTATGCTCAGGGCAGGACAGCGCAAGTGACGGCAGGCCTCAATACATACAGAGACATATCAGACTATACATAACAACAAAGAATGGACACAACAAACGACAATAAGAATTACCGTATATGCTGCGGAGCAGACAGAGGACTCTGCAGATGTGCCGTAGGCAGGCAGAACAAACAGCTGAACACCTACGACTGGCTCGCTGACGTGCCCGGCAATGCCGAGTCGACAGACCTTGTCGAGGTGCAGTTCAAGAACACCCGGAAGGGATATTACCACAACGTCAACAACATCGACCTGAAGAAAGGTGACATTGTTGCCGTGGAGGCAAACCCGGGACATGACATCGGCGTGGTTACGCTGACAGGCCGCCTGGTGAAGCTGCAGATAAAGAAGGCAAACATAAAGTCGGCCGACGACATCAAGAGGGTGTACAGGCTTGCCAAGCAGGTGGACATGGACAAGTATGCCGAGGCCAAGAGCCGCGAGCACGACACCATGATACAGAGCAGGCAGATAGCAAAGGACCTGGGACTGCAGATGAAGATTGGCGACGTGGAGTATCAGGGCGATGGCAACAAGGCCATCTTCTACTACATCGCCGACGAGAGGGTAGACTTCAGGCAGCTCATAAAGGTGCTGGCAGAGACCTTCCATGTGAGAATAGAGATGAAGCAGATTGGCGCAAGGCAGGAAGCTGGCCGCATAGGCGGAACTGGCCCGTGCGGACGCGAGCTGTGCTGCGCCACATGGATGAAGAACTTCGTCAGCGTGAGCACCAACGCCGCACGCTTCCAGGATATTTCCCTCAACCCGCAGAAGCTTGCGGGAATGTGCGCCAAGCTGAAATGCTGCCTCAACTACGAGGTTGACGACTATGTGGAGGCTGGCAGGCAAATGCCAAGCAGGGAGGTGGTGCTGCAAACACTCGACAGCGACTATTACCTCTTCAAGACCGACATTCTGGCCGGCTTGTGTACCTACTCTACGGACAAGAACCTCGCTGCCAACCTTGAGACCATCAGCGCGCAGAGGGCGAGGCAGATTATAGAGATGAACAAGCGGGGCGAGAAGCCTGAGAGACTCGACGAGGACGGCAAGGCTACGGAGAAGAGGCCTATTGACCTGCTGGCCGATGCCGATGTCAGCAGGTTCGACAAGACCGGCAAGAAGAAAAAGAAGGCACAGAAGAACAAGCCTAAGCAGCCTAAAGACCAGAAGCAGGCGGCCAATACCGACGCTAACGGCAACAAGGGTCCACAACAGACTGCAAAGCCAGAAAGCAACGAGCCTAAGAGGGACAAAAGGCCTGAGGGCAGAACAAGGCAGCCCTTCGGCAAACAGCCAAAGGCTAAACCACAGGGATAGACAACATGGCGGTCCTTATGGCAATATATAATAATATGGTGGTTAAGACAGCCAAAAGGATGGCATGGCTGCTGGCCATGCTCATGGCAATGACGGCATGCAGCGACGGGGTTGTATACAGCAACTACGAGCATACAGCCCTGGCAGGATGGGAGCGTAACGATACGCTCCCGTTCAGCATCAGGCCGCTTAAAGAGAGCGGCACCTATGCTCTCGACCTTGGCCTGCGCACCTCGGCAGGCTATCCCTTCAGAAGAGTTACCATGATTGTCGAGCAGAAAGTGATGCCCGGCAACGTCACCCGGTGCGACACGGTGACTTGCGAGCTGACTGACGACAAAGGAAAGGTGAAGGGCAACGGAATAAGCAATTACCAATATGTGTTTCATGTCAGCGACAGGCACTACCACAAAGGCGACAGCCTGCACATCAGCGTGCGACACGACATGAAACGCGAGATCTTACCGGGTATTACAGACGTAGGTATATCGTTGCGGGCATATTAGTGCCTGCAAGCTACGAGCGCACCATGTTGCGGCTTGCGTCTATACGCAGGAATATGAACAGCAGCAGGGTGAAACCCCACAGCGAGCTGCCTCCATAGCTGAAGAACGGCAACGGAATACCTATCACAGGCGTAAGACCAAGCACCATGCCGACATTGATGAAGACATGGAACAGGAATACGCTCATCACACAATAGCCGTAGACGCGCCCAAAACGGTAGGGTTGGCGCTCGGCAAGTTTTATAAGGCGCAATATCAGCGCAAGGAACAGCAGCAGCACTCCTGCCGCTCCGACAAATCCCTCTTCCTCTCCTACAGTACAGAATATGAAGTCTGTGTCCTGCTCGGGCACAAACTTCAGCTTGGTCTGCGTGCCATTAAGGAAACCCTTTCCACGAAGTCCGCCCGAGCCAATGGCAATCTCGCTCTGATGGACGTTATAGCCTGCTCCTGCCAGATCCTCGTCAAGACCGAGCAACACATTGATACGGGTGCGCTGGTGGGGTTCCATGACATTGTTCAGCACATGGTCGGCAGAATAGAAGAACACTATGGAGCCTACGGTGAAGGCAAGAATATAGAAATAGCCCGGTAAGCGGGTATACAGGCCGTTGTAGAGCAGGTAGCCAACCAGCAATGCCGACAGGGCAAGCTGCACCCATACGATGTCGAAGGGTATCACATACTCCGAGAACAGCAGGAAGAGCAACGTCAGGCCTATCGACAGGCCTCCTATCCGCAAGGCCTTTGCCTTGTCATGGCAGTACTCGGCAACCATCCCTGCTGTGAACATCTGCACCAAGAGCAGGACGGCAAACTTGCCAAGAGACGTGGGGGTGTCCCAGAGCATCGTCTGCTCGTACTTGATACCGACAACAAAATACACTATCATGGCGACACCCGTGAAAAGGATGCTTCCCGGCATTCCCTCGCGGTAGAACATGAGGAAGAACGACAGGTAGACGAGTGCGGAGCCAGTCTCCTTCTGTGCCACGATAAAGAGCATGGGAATGACGACGATAGCCATTGCCGAGGCGAAATGCTTCCACTTGCCTATGTCAAAACCGTACGTGCTCATAAACTTTGCCACGGCAAGGGCTGTGGCAAACTTTGCAAACTCTGCCGGCTGTATGTGTATAGGTCCCAGAACAAGCCATGAGCGCGAGCCTTTTATCTCGTGGGGGTTGAATATTGTCGCGAACAGCAGGAGGAGCAGCAGCGCGTAGACCCCATAGGCGAACGTGTCGTAGAAGCGGTCGTCGAGCAACAGCAGCACAAAGCCCAGCACTATTGACGTGCATATCCACACAATCTGCATACCCGAGCGGGTACTCAGACTGAAAATGTCCGTATCGCCAAATGTGAAGCTTGCTCCGCAAACGCTCAGCCATCCGAATGCAAGCAAAGATACGTATATAACAATAGTCCACCAGTCGAGACTGGCCAGCACGCCTGGTGCCTTACCTGTTCCTTGCGCCATAAGCAATTCTCCGTTTTTGTAGTTCCTCTGCACGCCGCTCCGAGGCCTCCGAGAGCTTGCCGTGTATGTACTGCTCTATCATCAGCCCGCCAATAGGCACGGCAAAGTCTGCGCCGAAGCCACCATTCTCTACATAGATGGCTATGGCAATCTTCGGGTCGTCCATAGGCGCGAAGCCCATGAATACCGAGTGGTCATGTCCACGGTTCTGCGCCGTTCCCGTCTTGCCGCAGATGGCAATGTCGCTCGATGCCAATGCCCGGCACGTACCGCCGAGCACCGCCGAGCGCATACCACTGACTATATACTCGTATGCCTTGTGGCTGGCCTTGGTATAGTGTCTCCTGGTGTACATGGTGTCGATAGACGCTCCTTTCACCTCCTTCACGACATGCGGAATATAATAATATCCCCTGTTGGCGATGGTGGCACCAAGGTTGGCAATCTGCAACGGCGTGAGGTTCACCTCTCCCTGTCCGATGGAGATACTGATAATGGTTAGTCCGTTCCACGAGCCTTTGTATGCCTTGTCGTAGAAGTGGGAGTTAGGTATGAGTCCCCGCTTCTCGCCTGGGAGGTCGATGCCCAGCTTATATCCGAAGCCCATGCTCACCATGTAGTCGCGCCACGTGTCCATAGCCTCCTGCACAGTCTTGTACTTGCGGCGGTTGCCAATCATGTAATAGAGTCCCCAGCAGAAGAAACCGTTGCACGACGTGCTCACTGCCGGCACGAGGTTAAGTGGCGAGGCATGTCCATGACAGCCTACGTGGAGTCCCCGATAGGAGAAGCCGTGATGGCATGGGAAGGTGGTACCAGGGGTAATGATGCCCTCGGTGAGGAATGTCAGTCCTTGTGACGTCTTGAATGTGGAGCCAGGAGGATATTGTCCCATGATGGCACGGTTGAGCAGCGGTGTCCATGCGTCCTGTGCGAGCATGCGGTGGTTCTTGCCACGGTCGCGTCCGATGAGTATTCGAGGGTCGTAGGTAGGTGCCGACACCATGGCAAGCACCTGTCCCGTAGAAGGCTCCAGTGCCACTATGGCTCCCTTCTTGCCCTCCATAAGTCTCTCGCCAAGAGCCTGCAACTTGATGTCGAGGCTCAGTATGAGGTCCTTGCCTGCCACTGGCCGGCGGTCGAGAACTCCGTTATGGTAGCTTCCCTGTATACGTCCACGTGCGTCGCGCAGCAATATCTGTACTCCCTTCTCGCCCCGAAGTTCTTTCTCGTACGACTTCTCCACTCCCGACTTGCCTATGTAGTCGCCAGCCTGATAGTAGTCGTCCTCCTCGATATTTGCCTGCGACACCTCTGCCACGTCGCCCAGCACGTGTGCGGCATAGGGGTATTCATACTGTCTGATACTGCGCTTCTGCACATAAAAGCCGGGGAAGCGGAATATCTTCTCCTGGAAGACACTGAAGTCCTTGTCAGAGAGCTGAGTCATGAAGAGCTGTTGCGTGAAGCGTGAGTAGCCGGGATTCTTTCCGTAGTCCTTGATGTCGGCCATACGCTTGTCGAAATACTCCCTTGTTATGCCCAGGGCATCGCAGAACTCCAGGGTGTCTATCTTTCCCTTTGCCTCGTTGGTGACAACCATGATGTCGTACGACGGCTGGTTATACACAAGAAGCTTGCCGTTGCGGTCCTTGATGACACCACGCGACGGATAGTCCACCTTCTTGAGGAAGGCGTTTGAGTCGGCGTTCTTCTTGTAGTCGTCGCTCATCAGCTGCAACGTGAACAGGCGGATGATGTAGACAATCACAATAGCGATTGCCATACCGCCTATCACATAACTCCTTTTTTCGAGATTATAGTCCTTCAATTTGTCTTATTGGAAATACGGGATATATATAATATATGTACGCGCGTTCTATAATAATATAATGACTTTCGCAGCACCAGCAGCACCGTCACACGCCTACTTGTTCCTTAAATTGTCTATCACAATGACCAGCAGCAGCGTGAGCAGCGTACTTCCTCCCACACTCAACGCCCACAGCGTCCAGTTGAAGAAGTTGAACATCTCCAAAGTGAAGAACACGAGGCTGTAGAGAAATATCGAGATAAAGCTGAAATACACAAACTTCATCAGACCCAGAGACGGTATGCCAGGTTGGAAATCGTCGGCACTATCGCGGGGCAGGAAGAGCTTCATGAGCATAGGCTGCACAAAGGCAAGCAGAGTCATCGAGCAGGCGCCGACGCCAGGGGTATTGGAGAACATGTCTACGCCGAGCCCCAACAAGAAGCCAAATAGCAGAAGTCCCCAACGGGGAAAATCGCGGCGTGCCATAAGTATGACATATACGTAAAGCAAAGGCGTAGAACAGCCGAAGAGATGGATGTTGTTGAGCAACAAGGCCTGAACAACAAGCATCACCACAAACCACAGAAACTGCGAAAGCAAATACATGTTCATAACTCTCTGCCCTTTACTATTTAGCTTTTAACGAATCCTTGGCAGCCCTCATTATCTGGAGACGCTCCTCAAGCATCTGATTATCTATAACGCAAACGTCGCGGAGCTTGGCAAAATCTGTGGACAGCTCTACCTGTATGCGGTAGGCTATGCCGTCAGGCGAATTGTATACGTGAAGAACCTTGCCAACGAGGATGCCGGCCGGGAACACCGATGAGTAGCCGTTGGTGACCACCTTGTCGTAGAGCCTGAACGCCGCATGACGGGGAACATCATCGAGCCATGCCTTTCTGGTGTCACCGCCTGTCCAGTGCAGGTAGCCGAAATAGCCACGACCCTGCAGGGAGCAGCTGATACTCGACTTAGAGCTTAAAATCGGTATCACCACGGCATAATGCTCAGAGACAAGATAGACTATACCGACAACACCTGTACCCGAGACAACACCCATGCCGTCCTTTACTCCGTCGGCACGCCCCTTGTCTATGGTAAGGAAGTTGTCGTGCTTGTCAACCGTATTGCTCACCACCTTGGCAGGAATGAGCTTGTAGCTGTCGAGCAGTGCCAGCTGTCCACGCCTCACCCAGTTGCTGTCGCGGGTAGCCGTGGTGAGCTGGTTGCCAAGTGTCTCCACCTGTTTCTCCAAATAGATGTTGCGCTGCGTAAGCTCACGGTTCACCTCTACGAGCGAGAAGTAGGTCTGAACCTCAGAGTCCCACTCGTAGACCTTGCCCATGACAGCATTGGCGGTTGAGAACCATGCACTGCCCTGATAGCTGTTGTACTTGAACAACAGCACCAGTCCTGCCACCTCAAGCAGCAGGAACAGGAACCAGTGATGATATCTTGCAAGAAACTCCGTGAGGTTTCTCATATCAACGCATCAGGAAAGAGAATCTGTCTACGTTCTTAAGAGCAATGCCCGCACCCTTGGCAACGCTGTGCAATGGGTCTTCGGCAATATGGAACGGAATGTTTATCTTGTCCTGCAGACGCTTGTCAAGACCACGAAGCAGAGCACCGCCACCACTGAGGTAGATACCGTTCTTCACGATGTCGGCATAAAGCTCTGGCGGGGTATGCTCCAATGCCGAGAGGACGGCATTCTCTATCTTGGCAACGGTCTTGTCGAGACAGTGTGCAATCTCCTGATAGCATACTGGAACCTCCATAGGCAGAGCCGTAATACGGTTAGGACCATGAACAACATAGTCCTCAGGAGCCTCGTCGCCAAGGTCGGTAAGTGCCGAGCCTACATGTATCTTGATACGCTCGGCCATACGCTCGCTGACCTTCACGTTGTGCTGACGGCTCATGTACTCCTGGATGTCAGCGGTGAGGTCGTCACCGGCAATACGGATGGAGTTGTTGCTCACAATGCCACCAAGCGATATTACGGCAATCTCGGTAGAGCCACCACCTATGTCAACAATCATGTTGCCCTCGGGAGCCTCTACGTCAATGCCTATACCGATGGCGGCAGCCATCGGCTCGAATATCAGGTATACGTCCCTACCGTCAGCATGCTCGGCAGAGTCGCGGACAGCCCTCAGCTCAACCTCGGTGCTGCCAGACGGCACGCCGATAACCATCCTAAGGGATGGCGAGAAGAGGCGGCTGCCCGTATGTACCATCTTGATAAGTCCGCGCATCATCTGCTCGCAGGCTGTAAAGTCGGCTATCACACCGTCACGCAACGGACGGATGGTGCGTATGTTGTCGTGCGTCTTCTCATACATCATCTTGGCCTGCTGGCCAACAGCAATCATCTTGTCTGTGCGGCGGTCAAGGGCAACGACCGATGGCTCATCAACAACTATTTTGTCGTCGCTGATGATGATGGTGTTGGCCGTTCCCAAGTCCATCGCAATTTCCTGGATAAAAGAGAAAAATCCCATGAATGTGTCTTTATTGTTATTGATGGATTCTATTAATTATCTTAAAACGTAACCCACGTTTAAATTATTTGGTATAGGTGGGGATTAACAGAACCCACCTATATAATTTCATCTCCTCAGCCTTTCTTATTTCGCAAACCACTCATGAATAGCAGTATCGTAATGGCTGCTGACGCCGAAAGCCCTCTCTGCGAACATCTTGCGGTCCTCGATGTCGGTCTGGGCACCCTTGCTGTTAAGTATGTCGAGCAACACACCATACTCGGCCTTGCTCGGTACGATGACAACGTCCTTGAAGTTCTTTGCTCCGGCACGGATGAGCGATATGCCGCCTATGTCAATCTTCTCGATGATATCCGCATCGCTGGCGCCACTGGCTACGGTCTGCTCGAATGGATAAAGGTCGACAATCACGAGGTCGATGGCAGGTATCTCATACTGAGCCATCTGATCGATGTCGCCCTCATTGTCGCGGCGGGCAAGTATACCTCCAAACACCTTAGGATGAAGGGTCTTCACACGACCGCCAAGTATCGAGGGATATGACGTTACGCTCTCAACAGTCTGGCACTCGTAGCCCAACGACTCGATAAACTTCTGGGTACCGCCTGTAGAGAGGAACTTTACGCCCTCCTGATTGAGTTTTGCAAGGAGCTCATCGAGCCCGTCCTTGTGGAAGACCGACACAAGCGCAGTCTTGATTTTCTTTGTTTCAGCCATAAATTGTATACAATATATTTGTTAGAGTGTGCAAAGATACAAAATTTCTGAATAATAATATGTTTCTATTGACGGAAAAACTCTCTTGTCAAACGTTAAATTGTTCCATATCAATCCAACGGATGCCACAAGCGTTTATTTCAAGCTGTCCTGATACCAGTCGAAGAGCATCCTTACGCCATCCTCTATCTCGACCTTGTGCGTCCAGCCAAGGGAGTGGAGCTTCGACACGTCAATAAGCTTGCGTGGGGTACCGTCGGGTTTTGTGCTGTCCCAAACGACCTCACCCTCGAAGCCCACGGCCTTGACGACGAGCTCTGAAAGTGCCTTTATGGTAAGCTCCTTGCCAGTACCGACATTGATGTGGCAATTTCTGATTTCACCCAACGACGGGATGGCTCCTCCCCTACCCTCAGAGTTGTTGCGGTCTACGCTGCCGTCGGTCTTGGCACCATAGAACACCGACGAGTATTTCTCTATGCCTATCACGTCCTTGAAGTCGACGTTCAGCAGCAGGTACACACTGGCATCAGCCATATCCTCGCTCCACAGGAACTCGCGAAGCGGAGAGCCCGTACCCCATAGTGTAACCTTATTGTCCTCTATGCCATAGTAGGCCAGGGCCTTGACAATCCTCTCCTCCGGATTCTTGCCGTCCACATTACCGTCACCGATGATGGCACGCAGCTTGTCCGTAGGATTTATCGGGCGCTTGTCCATGTCGTTGCGTATGGCCTGCCAGTTGTTGTCATGCAGCAGCTTGGCCAGGTAGACCTTGCGCATCATGGCAGGCATCACGTGCGAGTTCTCTAAATGGAAATTGTCGTTGGGACCATACAGGTTTGTAGGCATCACGGCAATATAGTTGGTACCATACTGCAAGTTGTACGACTCGCACATCTTCAGTCCGGCAATCTTTGCTATGGCATACTCCTCGTTGGTATACTCGAGCTCGGATGTCAGCAATGCATCTTCTCTCATTGGCTGAGGGGCATTCTTCGGATATATGCATGTGGAACCAAGAAACAGCAACTTCTTCACTCCATGCGAATAGGCATTTGATATGACGTTGCACTGCATCTTCATATTCTGCATCAGGAAGTCAGCCCTGTAAAGTGAGTTCGCCATGATGCCACCAACAAAGGCTGCTGCCAGTACCACCGCCTCGGGCTGTTCCTCGTCGAAGAAGGTTCTCACTGCCACCTCGTCGGTCAGGTCAAGCTCGCGATGCGTGCGCCCAATAAGATTGTTGTAACCACGAGCCTTGAGATTATTCCATATTGCCGAGCCCACAAGACCACGATGGCCGGCTACATAAATCTTGGTATTCTTGTCTAACATATCGTTCTGTGTTTTAGATGGTGCAAAGTTACAACATATTATGCTAATAGCAGCTATTCCATAGCCAATTTTTTCTGTTTTCCACATGGCTTGCAAAAGTATACCCCATAACTTAGCAGTTGACTCTTCAGACATTTAGAGTGACTAACACTTACAGATGCGCAGTCCATGTATATTGCTTGCATTGCCAATAAGGTTATTAACCTTACGGCCTTAAGGTTATTAACCTTGCAGGCGTAAGGTTAATAACCTTATCAGTGGTGCAATCATATTCGTAGACTATGGCAAATATTTCAGAGCCTCTTTATAAACAATTCTAAACAATGTGTGAATAATTGACAGAACCCACCTTATAACTTTTTAACACTGATAGTTGACTTTCTTGCCGCATAATCGCTATCTTTGCAAAACTAATCAGCAAAAACAGTATTGTCTATGGAATTCAATTCAAAGACCCTATCGGCCCTGCTCATAGCAGCCAGCATCGCCTTCCTCGGCCTGTGCATCAGGTGGGGCATCGATGACTTTGTCAACAAAGACCGCATAGTCACAGTAAAAGGACTTTCTGAAAAGGAAGTGGAGGCAGACAAGGTGACATGGCCAATACCGACAAAGGAACTCGGCAACGACCTGCCCGAGCTGTATTCACGCATCAACGCCACAACAGCAAAGGTAAAGGCTTTTCTAAAGCAAAACGGCATCAAGGACAGCGAGATAAGCACAGGCGCACCATCGGTCATCGACCTCAATGCCGACCAGTACAGCAACAATACCAAAGGCTACCGATACAACATCACCTCAACCGTCACTGTGACCTCAACCAACGTCAAGCTCGTCAGAAGCATCATGGCGCGACAAGGAGAGCTGCTCAAGCAGGGTGTTGCTGTTGTCGACGGAGGTTACGACAACAGAACGACTTACGAGTATGTGGCTTTCCAGAAGATGAAACAACAGATGATGGAGGAAGCTATAAAGAACGCAGAGACCACAGCAACTCAGTTTGCCAAAAACAGCAATAGCAACATCAACAAGATTGTAAAGGCCGATCAGGGACAGTTCTCCATCGACGACCGCGATCCCAACACACCATATATTAAAAAGGTAAGGGTGGTGACAACCATAACCTACTCGCTGAAAGACTAAAAAACAACATTCCCGACAGCTCTGCAACTCGACCACACGAAAATTCGAGCCCCAATACACATTCAACTAAAATACCAACCACAAATAACAGGAAATGAGAAGAATTATCATCACTGCCATGACAACCGTCATGGCCATCACAGGGGCAAGCGCCCAGCTCCTTTACAGGATTTCAGGCAAAGACCTCACCAAACCCTCGTACATTATTGGCACCCACCATCTCGCAAACGTTGGATTTGTAGAGAAAGTTCCTGGCCTTAAAGAAGCCCTGACTGAAACAGAACAGGTATATGGCGAACTGAAATGGGACGACCTCATGCGCCCAGACTCAATGAAGGTAATGAAAGAAAGCATGATGCTGAATGACGGCAAGACTCTGAAGGATGTTCTGTCTGCTGAGGCATACAAGAAACTGGACAACTACCTAAAGAAGACCATGGGCGTAGGACTAAGCCATCCGCAGGTGGCTGCACAGATGGGCAAGCTGAAACCGGCAGCCCTCGCCAACCAGCTCACGGTTCTGATGTACATGCAGAGGCACATGGGAGAATTTGACCCATCAAGCACCTTTGACCAGTATTTCCAGGCACAAGCACAGAAAAACAACGAACCAGTGGGAGGATTGGAGACCATTGGCTTCCAGACGGACATACTATTCAAATCAAAGTCTATCATCCGGCAGGCCGAGGAACTGATATGCCTCATTGACCACGAGGAGCAGAACGCAGACTTAATGGATGAGATGACAGAGGCTTTCTATGCACAAGACCTTGACGTCCTGAAAAAAGTCATGGACATCAAGATAAACGACAAATGCGACGCCACGCCTGAGGAGAAAGCAAGGCTAATAGACAACAGAAATACCGATTGGGCAACCAAGATGCCTGACATCATGAAGGCACACCCCACATTCTTTGCCGTAGGTGCCGGCCATCTGCCAGGCGACAAGGGATTGTTGAAACTGCTACGCGAGGCTGGCTACACCGTAGAGGCCGTGAAGTAAAGTCATACCCTCATTACCTTCTTCAGATATTTGTAACTATTCAACAAATTAGAGTGTACAGTTTGATGTGCAAAAATTGGATAGTCTAATTCTGAAGCTCATGTCAGTAATTGTCGCGCTGTAAGCGCGTGCTGGTCACTGTATTTTCTGCGAGCAAGTAGTCAGAGTAAATCAGGAACAGTTCCATTTTGGCTACATCAAACTGGACACCCTACCTATTTGTTCAACGAGAGACAAAAAAAATGGGACTAAATACATAGTCCCATTTTTGTATATTTAAACCATTTCTGTGACTCGCATGGGGCTCGAACCCATGACCCCAACATTAAAAGTGTTGTGCTCTACCAGCTGAGCTAGCGAGTCTTTGTACCATCTCTTACAAAAAGCGGTGCAAAGTTACAACAATCTTTCGACATGAACAAATAAAAAGGTGTTTTTTTGCACTTTTTCTTCTCTGCATGCCTGTTATCTACCGTCTAACTTGACCGAATGGGTCAGGGATGATGTTCTTTTGTCACATACCTCTGCCAATAGGCAATGAGCAATGTCGTCAACGGGAGGGCTACGATAAGTCCCAAAAAGCCAAGGAGGGCACCCCATACCGATAGCGACAACAGCAGAATGGCAGGGTTCAGCCCCATGGCCTTACCCATTATCTTAGGTGTCACCACCATGTCGGTAATAATCTGAACAAGACAGAACAGCCCCACGGCAAGTCCGAATATCCCCCAGAAGTTCTGACCAGTATCAGCGGCCTTTAGCATGGCAAGGAATGCTGTGGGTATTATGGCGAAGGTGTGGAGATAGGGCACAAGGTCGAGTATGCCAATAAGTATACCCAAGCCTATGGCCATCGGGAAGTCCATGATGGTGAAGCCTATGCAGAACATTATGCCCATGCATAATGCCACAAGGCCCTGACCGCGGATATAATTGTTGAGCTCACGCTCTACGTCTTTCATCAGCTCACGCCAGAACGGGCGGTTCTTTTCCGGGAATATCCTTATCCAGTTGGTAGTAAGGAGCTCGTAGTCAAGAAGTATGAAGAACATGTAGAGGAGGGTAATCATTGAGGCCACTATACTGATGATGACGTTGGCTGTCTGCCCTACAAATGAGAACAGCTTTGGCATGGAGGTCTTCAAGGCATCAGTGAAGTCCTCGCTCTTGAAGAAGCGTTCTATCTCCAGCCTATGGTCATGAAGCCAATCCCTCACCAGAGCTGTGAAGCTGCCGGTATGGGTAGTCTGCTGCAAATACTTCGTGAGGACGTCTCCGAGTTTCTGGAACTGCTCTATCATCGGTGGGATGATGAGCCACACAATTCCACCAATCACTCCAATTACAAAGACAAGTGTGACAATGATGGCCAGCGCCCTTACCCTAACTCTCATCTTGTCCTGCACGAACCTTACTATAGGATAAAGAAGGTATGCAAAAAGCCATGCGATGAAGAATGGCAACAGCACTCCGCTCAGATAATTCATCGTGAGCAACACAAATACGACCAGAAGCAGCAAACCTGCCTTGCGTATGAACTTGTCGAATGTTATCTTGTCTTGCATGTTCACAAACTAAAGATGGTTTCTATAAACAATCACCATCAAAGGGGTTAATAACTATGGGCTACCAAAGTGGATTTGCAGAACCAGCCAAGAAAGGGCCCTCTCCTGTTTCCACTATTGTTTAATCTCTGTCTCCCTACGGTAACACTCTCTGCACAGAGGTTCGTATTCGGCCTGTTCGCCAAGCATCACCCTCTTGTCGTTTGCCACAAGTCTGTGGCTGACATATGCGAGCGAGCCGCAACGCACGCAGATGGCATGCACCTTGGTCACCTCGTCAGCTATGGCGCACAAAGCAGGCATCGGACCAAACGGCTGACCCTTATAGTCCATGTCCAGGCCTGCCACAATGACTCTCACGCCCCTGTTGGCGAGCTCGTTACATACAGCAACAAGCCCATCGTCGAAGAACTGAGCCTCGTCAATGCCTACGACATCGGTTTCAGACGACATAAGGAGTATAGATGCAGAGGTGTCAACAGGAGTGCTGGGTATCACATTATGGTCGTGGCTCACAACATCGTCATCACTGTAACGCACATCTATGGCGGGCTTGAATATCTCAACCCGCTGTTTGGCAAACTTGGCGCGCCGCATACGGCGTATCAGTTCCTCCGTCTTGCCAGAAAACATAGACCCGCACACAACTTCTATTCTTCCGGGGCGGTGTGTCTCCCCTGTGAAATATTCTATCATAATAGCTGCAAAGTTAGTGCAAGCAGATGATATGACAAAATCGCTGAGGCATTTTTTATGTTTTTTGCATATCATGTTACCGACAACAATGCAACAGTGCCCAGCGTTGGGAACGGAGGGGCAGATGCATGAAAATCATCGGCGGGACTTGAAGAACTGCTGCATTAGCGTCCTGCACTCTGCCTCAAGAACACCTTCTGTTACCAGTGTTTTAGGATGAAGAGCATCGGGGGCGAAACGCCTGAAGCCACGCTTGTCATCTGCAGCTCCATAGACAACCCTCTCTATCTGGCTCCATCCCAATGCCCCCGCACACATCACACACGGCTCCACGGTCACGTACAGCGTGCAGCCCTTAAGATATTTTCCTCCCAGCATGTTGGCGGCTGCCGTAATGGCCTGCATCTCGGCATGAGCCGTGACATCATGCAGAGTCTCCGTGAGGTTGTGTGCACGGCTAATGATGCGACCGCCACATACAATGACTGCACCAATGGGTATCTCGCCATTGGTGCCAGCCTTTTCAGCCTCCTTGAGAGCCATGCGCATGAAAGCCTCATCAGCTCTTAACTGCTCGTCTTGTATCATCAGTTGTGCACAAGTGTTCCTATGTCCTCACCATCCATAACCTTCTTTAGGTTGCCAACGATGTCCATATTGAACACATAGATAGGCAAGTTGTTCTCCTTGCACATTGTAGTGGCGGTAAGGTCCATCACCTTCAGTCCGCGAGTGTAAATC
>SAMEA3663028__coassemble_213_pt1 | contig 25833 bp, 20 predicted proteins | sample SAMEA3663028__metabat2_high_PE_024 | metagenome-assembled genome bin SAMEA3663028 (sample SAMEA3663028) | pig gut metagenome | biome: pig gut; feature: pig-associated habitat; material: faeces | place: France | collected 2012 | reverse complement strand
GGTCGAACAGAGTTTTGCTCACCCGAGGTTGATCCGGAAGTGCTGATAAAGGCTGGAGACAAACAGCTGAGAGTAGGCACGCTGTACGACGTAAGGATTACGTCGAGTGAGGAGTTCGACCTTTATGGACAATTAGTGTGAATGTTTTCCCTACTATACTAATCATGAACAACAAGGAATTTATAGCTGAGCTATCCCAACGGACTGGCTACTCACAGACCGACACCAAGAAACTTGTGAGGACCCTTATTGACGAGATGGGTGACAGGTTCTCCGAAGGAGATGCTGTATACCTGCAGAACTTCGGCACTTTCGAAGTAAAGAAAAGGCTCGAGAGGATTGTCGTTAACCCCGGCACGCAGCAAAGGATGCTTGTTCCCCCGAAGCTGGTACTGGGTTTCCGTCCTATTTCTTCTATTAAGGAAATACTGAAAAACAATGGAGGAAACCAAGATGAGTAAGATAGGCATCAACGAACTTGCTGCCGTGCTTGCAGGCAAGCATGGGCTGGAACAAGCAAAGGCTGAAATATTTGTCCGCCAGGTGTTTGATGTCATCAATGATGGACTGAGGAACGAGAAACTCGCTAAGATAAAGGGACTCGGCACATTCAAGGTGACATCTGTAAGTGCCAGAAAGAGTGTGGATGTAAATACAGGTGAAGCTATTATTATTGAAGGTCGTGATAAGATTAGTTTCACCGCAGACTCTGTGATGAAGGATATCGTCAATGCTCCTTTTGCCCAGTTTGAGACCGTTGTAGTCAACGATGGAGTTGATTTCTCGGGTATAGACGAGAAGTACAAGGATGAGATGGTGGCTTCTGATGAAGGGAATGAGGAAACTGTAACTGCGGAAATGGAAGTTAGTGTCCCTGGTGGGTTGATTCAGACAACTGATAATGAAGAGTATTCTCAGAACTACCAGAGCCAAGACGATATTGTGAGTGAGGAAACGTCTAACAACGATGAGGGAAACTTACAAGATGAAACTCCTGACGCAGATGAAACTCCTGACGCAGATGAAATTCCTGACGCAGATGAAATTCCTGACGCAGATGGAACTCCTGACGCAGATGGAACTCCTGACGCAGAAGAAACCCCGCAAGATGAGCCCCAAGATGTCAAGAATGAGGAAGCGCGTACGGAAGACAATGGCATAACAGCCTCCGTATTACAAAAAACAATCTCACCCAACGAAGACGAGGTGTTACTTCCCAAGTGGCAAGCTGACAGGATTATATCTGAGAATGACAACCTTGTTCAGGCCAACGACAGGCTTCACGATGCCTTGAGGGCAGCGAATGTGAAAGCGCGTATATACATATATATTATTGTAGCCCTTGTCATAGCCATGTTGTCCTTGTTCTATTTCCTCAACAATGAACTGCAGAGGCGTGACAAACGTATCGAGCATCTTGAGGCTCAGACATCTTCCATGGTTGACCACATGATTAAGAGCCAGGCTTATGTTATAGACTCTGTTGCCGCAAAGGCCAGAAGAGACAGCATCGAGGAGGCTAGAAAGATGATGGAACAAAAGAAACAGCAGGAGGAAATGAATGCAAAGAAAGCTGAGGCAGAGAAAGTTGCAAACGTGAAATCTGCCGAAGTGAACCCCGTTCATAAGAAAGAGGCCTCTGCTTCGCAAGCTAAAGTGGATAGGCCTGCTGCTAAGGTCGAAACTGTAGCAGCACCTGCAAAAACATCCAAGCCTGTGGTCAACAATGCCGAATACAACAAAGATCCTCGTGTGCGCACAGGTGCATATATAATCACGGGAATAGCGTCGACCGTAACTGTCAGAAAGGGACAAACCATTGCCAGTATCAGCAAAAGCCATTTGGGACCTGGCATGGAATGTTACGTGGAGGCTGTAAACGGCGGCAAAAAGACCGTTGCTGTTGGTGACAAGGTGAATATTCCGGCATTAAAACTGAAGGGCAAGAAGTGATTTTTTGCTTCAGTCCCTGAACATCCAGTAGAACAGCCGGTTAAGCCATGGAAACGAAAAGCGGAACCAACGGTATTTCGCTACTGGTTTCCCACCAAAACTAAGGATGAAATCGCGGAAAGGATTACCCCTCATGGGCAATCCCGCATCAAGGAAACAGAAGTGCTGGCACCCATGCTCATAGGCATGGGTGATAGCACGCCAAACGGTAATCTGGTCGGGATGCAAGTGAATATACCTCTTGTTGCGTGTGGCCAGATACCACAGATAAGCATTGCCCTGCGAATATGCACATGCGCATCCTCCGATAATCTTGTCTTCGTATACCGTAACAAACACATTGGCGTTCTTGCTGACAAGCATCTCGAGAAATTGTTCATACGTAGGCACAAGCCGCCTGAGGCTCAGTCTGTTGGAATGTTTCAATATACGATAGAAGCAACGTACGTCATCATCATTTACTGCAAGCCTTACAGATACACCCTCTTGCTCTGCATGCTCTATGCGGCGGCGGGCTTTCGCTGTAAGCCTTTCGTATGGAGGCTTGGAATGAAGAGAGTTGTGTACTTCCTGCCAATGGACGCAGAAATAGCCATTCGACCGGAAATATCTATATCCGAACATTTTGTGGGATATGTCGCTGAATTCGGCAAAAAGACAGAATCTACGCTTGAACTTCTTCGTTATCTCTGAAAGCATAAGGCCAAAAACCGCCTCGCTGTTACAGCCTTCGGCATATTCTCCTTCTCCATAGATTCGCCCTTGGGTAAAAAGGTATGGCGGAAAGAGCGACCCGCGTCTTCGGACAATAGCAAGCAAATGCCCAATAACATTATTGTTACAGTCAGTGGCAATCACCATATATGGAGATTGCCCGGACGTACGTTCAATGATACCGAACAATTCCTTGCTATGGAAGAAGTTGTTGCATGTCATGTCGGGCAACTCCTCGCTTCTGTTGACTATGTTTACCCTTATGTCATTCATGCGGCAAAAATAAGAAAAAGTTTCGAGAAGACAAAAAAATGTGTGGTGATATATAGAGATAAGAGATATTTTTATTAACTTTGCAACATATGACAAAGAATTATACGGATATTGTAAAGTAAATAACCCCGCTTGCCATGTTTGTAGGCAACGTGTGGTTATCCATCATTCATAGACTCCTGAGGCGGCATTATGCTTCAGGAAATATTATTTTTTACTCAAAATTTTACAATAATGAACAACAATCAAAACGAAAATAATGATAACGTGAAGTCTATCCATGACTTTGACTTTAATATTATATGTGAGTATTTTTCCTGTTTAGACCGCCAAGGTCCAGGTAGTGACATGATGACACGCAAGGCTTTGAATGCTGTCCCTGCTATTGGTAAGGGATGTGTCGTGGCTGACTTGGGCTGCGGTACGGGCAGTCAGACGTTGCAACTACTGCATGGCACAGAGGCGATGGTGAAAGCCGTCGACTTGTTTCCGCTATTCTTAAAGAAGTTGTCTGAGAGAAGCGCCATTGCTGGTGTGGGCGACCGTCTTGAGGCGATAGCCGGCGATATGGGTGATTTGCCCTTCGCTCCGGCATCACTCGACATGATATGGTGTGAGGGCGCCATATATAATATAGGTTTCCAGCATGGCATAAACTTGTGGCGGCAATATCTCAAGCAAAATGGCTGGCTTGTTGTCAGCGATGCTGTTTGGTTTACAGAAGATCGTCCCGATGAGATTAGCAAGTTTTGGCATGATGCTTATCCTGAGATTGATACTATTGCCAATAAGGTGGAGCAGTTGCGGATGGCCGGTTATGAGGAGATAAAGACCATGCGACTTCCTGATGACTGCTGGACAGAGAACTTCTATGAGCCACAACGTGAGGCTCAGCGACGTTTCCTGGCAGGCTATCCAGACAATGCTACAGCGGCAGATCTGATTGCCAACCAGCGCCATGAGGCTGCTCTATTCGAGCGTTATCATGAGTATTATGGTTATAGCTTCTTCATAGCAAGAAAGAAGTAATTTCATTTAGGGCGCAGCGAACTGTCAGGTGCTGCGCCTTATTTGTAATAATTGCATTTTGTTTCTTAATAACTTGTTTTCAATTCGCATCTTTATGCAAAAACAGGTAAAAATACAACATTTTGTGTATTATTTCTGCAAAAAAGTTTCATGGTGAGTAGATTTTTAGTATATTTGCAATCAGTTTTAATTCAAATAAGGTAAAATGATGATTTTGGATATGGAAATGTTAGAGGCTTTCTACAGCCAGTATGCCAGCAAAGTGAAAGCCACAAGGGAAGTGATGAAGCGTCCGTTGACCTATGCTGAGAAAGTATTGTACGCACATGTTTTTTCAGCAGAAGGACTCAAACCACAGCGTAGGGGCACAGACTATGTTGATTTCCGGCCAGACAGGGTAGCGATGCAGGATGCTACGGCACAGATGGCACTTCTGCAGTTTATGAACGCAGGACAGAACAAGGTCGCAGTACCTGCAAGCGTGCATTGCGACCATCTTATTAAAGCCGATGAGGGTGCAGACATTGACCTTCCAACGGCAAGAACCACCAATAAGGAAGTTTATGATTTTCTAAAGTCAGTATCGGAGAAATACCATATCGGCTTTTGGGAGCCAGGAGCAGGCATCATCCATCAGGTAGTGCTTGAGAACTATGCCTTCCCAGGAGGTATGATGGTTGGTACCGACTCACATACCCCTAATGCCGGTGGACTTGGCATGGTAGCAGTAGGTGTCGGTGGCGCTGATGCTGTAGACGTGCTAACAGGGCAGCCGTGGGAGCTGAAGATGCCAAGGCTTATTGGCGTCAAACTCAATGGCAAGCTCAGCGGATGGGCATCGCCAAAGGATGTGATATTGCAGATATTGGGCATGCTTACCGTGAAGGGCGGAACAAACGCCATACTGGAATACTTCGGTGACGGACTGAGCTCGTTGTCGGCAACGGGCCGTGCTACGATATGCAACATGGGAGCTGAGCTGGGCGCCACATGCTCACTTTTCCCATTCGACAACAATGCCAGCCTGTATCTCAGGGAGACTGGAAGAACTGCCGTGGCTGCCATGGCAGAGCAGAACGCCGCCGAGCTGAGGGCAGACGACGAGGTTGTTGCTTGTCCGGAGAAGTATTATGATACGGTTATAGAGATAGACCTTGACCAGCTCGAACCCCATCTCAACGGTCCCTTTACCCCAGATGCCGCGACACCAATCTCGCAGATGAAGGCTAAGGGAGCAGCCAATGACTATCCTATGGACGTAGAGGTAGGACTGATCGGCTCTTGCACCAACTCCAGCTATCAGGATCTTTGCCGTGCCGCTTCTGTTGCCCGCCAGGCTCTTGAGAAAGGCATCGTGCCTAAAGGACAGCTGATTATCAATCCCGGCTCTGAGCAGATAAGATTCACGGCTGAGCGTGACGGCATACTCGATGTGTTCAAGGAGCTTGGGGCAATTATTATGGCCAACGCCTGCGGCCCATGTATAGGCCAATGGAAACGGCATACCGATGACAACAACAGGAAGAATGCTATCGTAACATCATTCAACAGGAATTTCAGACGACGTGCGGATGGCAACCCCAATACTTTCGCCTTCATCGGCAGCCCAGAGCTTACTACTGCGCTTGCCATAGCAGGCAGACTGGACTTCAATCCTTCCACCGACACACTTGTAGACAAGAATGGAAACAGTGTGAAGCTGGACGAACCATCAGGATATGAATATCCCCCACGTGGCTTCGATGTGCGCGACAAGGGATTTGTGGCACCCGATGATAATGTTGCTGACGTATCAGTTGTAATCAATCCCGACTCAGAGAGACTGCAGAAGCTGGAACCCTTTGCACCATGGGACGGTAACGAGCTTGAGGACATGCCACTGCTTATCAAGACCGAGGGAAAATGTACAACGGACCATATATCCATGGCTGGACCATGGCTGAGGTTCCGCGGACATCTGCAGAACATCTCGGACAACCTGCTTATGGGGGCTGTAAATGCCTTCAACGGCAAGTCAAACAGTGTGAAATGCCAGCTTGACGGAACTTATGTTGAGGTATCGACAGCGGCTAAGGCTTATAAGGCAAAGGGCATATCGAGCATAGTTGTTGCTGAGGATAATTACGGTGAAGGCTCAAGCCGTGAGCATGCAGCCATGGAGCCACGCTACCTGAACGTGAAGGTGGTGCTGGCCAAGAGCTTTGCGCGCATACACGAGACCAACCTCAAAAAGCAGGGTATGCTCGCATTGACATTTGCCGACAGGAACGACTACGACAAGGTGCGCGAGGACGACCGCATTTCTGTTAATGGACTGAAGAACCTCGCACCTGGCAGCAAGCTCACAGTAACGCTGAAGCATGCTGACGGTACAAGCGAGTCTTTCGAGGCTGAACATACATATAACAATACCCAGATAGCGTGGTTCAAGGCTGGCAGTTGCCTTAATCTTCTGAGTAAAAACAAGTAAGTGAATAATTGACCATGAAGAAAGAATATCTAATATATAAACTGAGCGACGAGGTTAAGAACTCGTGCAAGATAGACAGGGACGCCTTCACCAAGTTTGGTGTGAAGAGAGGTCTCAGAAACGAGGACGGAAGCGGTGTCCTCGTGGGTCTCACCAACATAGGTAATGTTGTAGGTTATGAGCGTGACGACAAAGGCACGCTGCAACCTACCGAGGGAAAGCTCTACTACCGTGGCTACGAGCTTGACGACATAGTGTCGCCATTGCTCGCCGAGAAACGCTTCGGGTTTGAGGAAGTGGCATTCCTGCTGCTGTCTGGAAATCTTCCTGACAAGGAGGAACTGTCCGCGTTCCAAAGCCTCCTCAACGACAATATGCCGCTCGACCACCGTACGATAGTGCATATCATCGACCTTGAGGGCTCAGACATCATGAACATCCTGGCACGCTGCGTATTGGAGATGTACACTTTCGACCCCAATCCTGATGACATATCGCGCGACAACCTCATGAGGCAGTCGATAGAGCTGATTGCTAAGTTTCCGACCATCGTTGCCTACGCATACAACATCTACCGCCACTCCGTACAGGGCAGGAGCCTGCACATCAGACACCCGAAGGAAGACTTGGGCATTGCAGAGAACTTCCTGTACATGTTGAAGCATCAGAACTATACAGAGCTTGACGCACGTATGCTCGACCTGCTGCTTGTCATTCAGGCCGAGCATGGAGGAGGTAACAACTCTACCTTCACTGTCAGGGTTACAAGCTCGACACGTACTGATACCTATTCCAGCATTGCTGCAGGCATAGGCTCTCTCAAGGGCCCCCTCCATGGTGGTGCGAACATCAAGGTCATTAACATGTTCCATCATCTGAAAGACCAGATTTCCGACTGGACAAACGTAGACGAGATAGATACTTATCTCAACCGTATGCTCGACAAGCAGGCTTACGACAACTCCGGACTTATCTACGGACTGGGACATGCCGTCTACACTATGAGCGACCCAAGAGCTGTAGAGCTGAAGAAACTTGCAGGCGAGCTGGCACGTGAGAAGGGTAGGGAGAAGGAGTATGAATTCCTGAAGCTCATTGAGCAGGAGGGCATAAAGTGCCTTACGGCCAGGGGCAGGGTGAAACCGGTATGTGCAAACCTTGACTTCTATAGCGGTTTTATATACGAGATGATAGGCCTGCCGCAGGAAATTTATACTCCCATATTTGCCATGGCACGTATCGTAGGATGGACGGCGCATCGCATAGAAGAACTGAACTTCGAGAGCCGCCGCATAATACGTCCGGCATATAAGAACATATTGGAGGGTAATACTTATATACCAATAAGCGAAAGATAGACCTGTCAACTATGCGGGAACTTGATGATTTTGAGATGTTGTGGCTTGCCAAGCGCAAGGAACTCCTTGCTGCTGACGACGAATACAGAAAGGCTACAGAGGGCTACAAGATGACAAGCGGTGCCGACTGGCTGCTATTTGGCACTCCAGTGGTTGCGGCGATAGTGTTTCTTGACTATTCTCCCTTAGGCAACGAGTGGCTTAACTGGCTGGCAGGTGCTGCCATTGCCATGGTACTGTTCGTTGTGGCCGTATATATTAAATCGGTAGTCAATGGTATGCGCTCACCAGTGGAAGTGGAAGAGGACATCAAACGCAGGTGTCGCGAGCGGTATGAGAAAACGGGCAAGCTCGACTGAACTCCTTTGATAAGTCTCCAGAACTTACCTCAGTCATCATGTTCCATTATTAGATCGGCCATTATGGAGTCGCTTATGAATAGTCCTTTCCGTGTCAGCGACAGCATGTTGCCGTGGAGCTGCAATAGTTCCCCGGCAATATGCCTGTCTGCCGCTGATAAGATATATTGACGTTGGGTGTCAGGCAACTCGTCAATATTTATGCCTTCTTTTGTACGTAGGGCGGTTGTGATGATGTCGTTGTAATGAGTAACGTCATCGATAACCTCACTTTCTGCTGGCAATATGCCCTCTGCTATGCTTTCCATGTATTTTCTTATATCAGAGACATTCCAACTGCGGATGCCATTTCCGTAGGAGTGTGCGGCGGCGCCTATCCCTATGTATGGCTTGTCCTGCCAGTAGCTGCTGTTGTGCCGGGAGCGTAGAGACTTGCTTTGGCCTTTGCCGTCGTTAACGGTCAGCGCGAAATTGCTTATCTCGTAATGCTCGTAACCGGCATCACAGAGCCTGTCGATGAGTGTGGAATACATACTGGCACTCAGTTCCTCATCTATCTCTTTCACTTCTCCTTGTTCAAGCATCTTCCCAAGCGCTGTGCCCTCCTCGTACATCAGGCTATAGGCAGAAATGTGTTCCGGCTTGAGAGCCAGAGCCCTGCTGATGTCATCGTTCCATTCTTCTAAAGTCTCATCTGGAAAACCGAACATCAGGTCGATGCTGATATTGCCAATCCCTGTCTTGCGAAGTATTTCTATGGCCCTTTCAGCCTGACTTGCAGTGTGCCTCCTGCGCAAAAAATGCAACCTGTCATCAGAGAAAGTCTGTATTCCCATGCTGACCCTGTTGACGGGCAAGCCCGACAGCAGCGACTTTGTAACATCATCGGGATTGCATTCCATGGTCACTTCTGCCTCGCTGTCTACGTCATACATATTATATATATATGAGAAAAGGCGTTGAAGATTGTATGCCGACAACTGCGAGGGAGTGCCGCCACCAAGGTATATGGTGTCGACATGCAGGCGGTTTCCTGCTGACTTCTGCCTTATTTCCATCTCTCGGCACAGTGCAGAGACATAGTCATTTTGTAAAGTCAGCAATGTCGTGGAGTAGAAGCCACAATATATGCATCTGCTTGCGCAAAATGGTATGTGTATGTATAATCCTGTCATTTGTGGATGCAAAAATACTAATAAGTCATAAAATATTGCAAGGTTTATGACTTTTTCTTTGGCAGTATCATAAAAAATTCCTAACTTAGACGGCGATTTTGGAGAAGTATTCTTCCTCCAGACAGTAGAAAGACTTATTACTAACAACTTAAATCTTTTGATATGAGAGTATATCAGACTAATGAAATCAAGAACATTGCCCTCGTTGGCAGTGCGGGTTCAGGCAAGACCACTCTTGCCGAGAGTATGCTGTTCGAAGCCGGTATCATCAAACGCCGTGGCACAGTGGAAGCCAAGAATACGGTGAGTGACTATTTCCCGGTTGAGCAAGAATATGGATATTCGGTGTTCCCAACAGTGTTCCATGTAGAATGGAACAACAAGAAACTCAATATAATTGACTGTCCTGGTTCAGACGATTTTGTTGGCGGTGCCATTACTGCGCTTAACGTTACCGACGAGGCCGTGATACTTATCAATGGTCAGTATGGTCCTGAGGTTGGAACACAGAACCATTTCCGATATACAGAGAAACTCAAGAAACCCGTAATATTCCTTGTTAACCAGCTTGATAGTGACAAGTGCGACTTCGATTCCATTATCTCAAATATGCAGGAGATTTATGGCCCGAAGTGTATTCAGATACAATATCCTATAGAGACTGGCCCAGGCTTCAATGCACTCATCGACGTGCTGCTCATGAAGAAGTATTCATGGAAACCCGAGGGTGGTGCTCCTATCATCGAGGATATTCCTGCTGAGGAGATGGACAAGGCCATGGAATTGCACAGGGCTCTTGTTGAGGCTGCTGCCGAGAACGACGAAGGACTGATGGAGAAGTTCTTCGAGGAGGAGGCGCTTACGGAGGATGAGCTCCGTGAGGGAATACGCAAGGGACTCGTAACCCGCTCCATCTTCCCTGTATTCTGCGTTTGTGCGGGCAAGGACATGGGTGTCAGGAGACTTATGGAGTTCCTTGGCAACGTAGTACCTTTCGTCAGCGAGATGCCAAAGCTGCATAACACACGTGGTGAGGAGGTTACTCCTGACACCAACGGCCCAGAGTCGCTCTACTTCTTCAAGACTGGTATGGAGCCACACATCGGTGAGGTTTCCTACTTCAAGGTTATGAGCGGTAGCGTTAAGCCTGGCGACGACCTCGCTAATGCAGACCGCGGCTCGAAGGAGCGCATCGGACAGATATACGCATGTGCAGGTGCCAATCGTATTCCTGTAGACCAGCTGTGCGCAGGTGATATTGGCTGTACTGTAAAGCTGAAGGATGTCAAGACGGGCAATACATTGAACGGCAAAGACGTTGAACAGCGTTTCGACTTCATAAAATATCCTAACTCCAAGTACTCACGCTCCATCAAGGCTGTCAATTCTTCAGAGACTGAGAAACTCATGGCAGCCATGCTAAAGATGCGTCAGGAAGACCCGACATGGGTTGTTGAGCAGTCCAAGGAGTTGCGCCAGACCATTGTGCATGGTCAGGGTGAGTTCCATCTGCGTACATTGAAGTGGCGTTTGGAGAACAACGAGAAGATACAGGTGCAGTTCGGTGAACCGAAGATACCTTATCGTGAGACCATTACCAAGATGGCACGTGCAGACTACCGTCACAAGAAACAGAGTGGTGGTGCCGGACAGTTTGGTGAGGTTCACCTCATCGTTGAGCCATATGCTGAGGGTATGCCAGATCCGACAACATACAAGTTCAATGGTCAGGAGTTCAAGATGAACATCAAGGGTCGTGAGGAAATCAACCTTGAGTGGGGCGGCAAGCTCGTATTTATCAACTCCGTAGTTGGTGGTGCCATTGATGCGCGCTTCATGCCTGCCATCCTGAAGGGTATTATGGAACGTATGGAGTCTGGTCCTCTCACTGGCAGCTACGCCCGTGACGTACGTGTAATCGTCTATGATGGCAAGATGCACCCTGTAGATTCTAACGAGCTTTCGTTCATGCTCGCTGCACGTCACGCTTTTGCGGCAGCATTCAAGGAGGCTGGTCCAAAGATTCTTGAGCCTATCTACGACCTTGAGGTATATGTGCCTTCCGACTTCATGGGTGACGTGATGAGCGACCTTCAGGGACGCCGTGCCCTTATCATGGGTATGGACAGCGAGGCTGGCTATCAGAAGCTTCAGGCCAAGATACCATTGAAGGAGCTCTCCAACTATAGCATTGCACTTAGCTCGCTCACAGGTGGACGTGCTTCGTTCACTACAAAGTTCGCAAGCTACGAGCTTGTTCCGAACGACATCCAGCAACAGCTCATTCAGGCACATGAGGCTGAGGAGGAAGAGTAATGGTGAATTGTTAGAATTCTGAAAGTATTAATCTATTAACGCCTGGCATGAAACATTTCATTGTTGGGCGTTTTTTTCTAAAAATAGCGAAACAATTGTATTATGAATGGTATTATTGAATGGTATTCGGCTTTCTCGTCAACGGAGCAAGTGTTCTGGGCTTGTGCCATCATAGGCTCGGTCATTTTCCTGATACAGCTTGTTTTTACCTTGATAGGTATGGATGCAAGCGATGTTGAGGTTGATTTCGATGGTGCCAATACTCTTGACATGGGGGGTGGCATGTCGTTGTTCTCCGTAAGGGCGCTTGTCAACTTCCTCGTAGGTTTCGGATGGGCAGGAGTGAGCCTTCGTTCGGCAATATCCAGTGATATTGTGCTTTACGTTGTGAGCTTTGCGGTCGGCCTGTTCTTTGCGTGGCTTGTATGAGCCTTGATGAATAAGTTGCTAAAGCTTGAGCGCAATGGTGCCTTTTCCATCAATGAGGCCATTGGCAAGACATCAAGCGTGTATCTGCGCATTCCTGCAGAGAGAAAGGGACATGGCAAGGTACAGATTAGCATACGAGGCTCTGTGCATGAATTTCCTGCTGTCACGGATGGCGAGGAGTTGCGTACAGGAACAATGGTGAAGGTGGTTTCCGTAGTCGAGGATTCTGTCTTGCTTGTTTCTCAGTTACAGTAGCGCGAGAAAGTATGGGATAAGTATTTAACGATAAATTATAATTATGGAATCAATGTATGTAATCTTAGCATTAGTAATATTGGTTTTTGGTACCATCCTTGGTCTTATAAACCGATATCGTCGTTGCCCGTCCGACAAGATACTTGTCATCTATGGCGGTCACAAATCCAAAGGATCGGCAAAATGCGTTCATGGAGGTGGTGCCTTCGTGTGGCCGGTAATAGAGGACTATCAGTATCTGAGTCTGACACCAATCTCTATTGATGCCAATCTTACAAATGCTCTTTCAAAGCAGAATATCCGTGTGGATGTTCCTTGCCGCTTCACTGTGGGTATCTCTACAGAGGCCGACAGCATGACAGCAGCTGCAGAGCGTCTGCTCGGCCTGTCGGCAGCCCAGATACAGGAGCTTGCAAGAGATATCCTCTTTGGTCAGCTGCGTCTTGTTATTGCCACAATGAGCATTGAGGAGCTGAACTCCGACCGTGACAAGTTCCTTGAGAGCATATCCACAAACGTTGAGGTGGAGCTCAAGAAGATTGGTCTCCGGCTTATCAACGTTAACGTTACCGACATCAAGGATGAGTCTGGCTATATCGAGGCTCTTGGCCGAGAGGCTGCAGCCAAGGCTATCAACGAGGCTAAGGTGAGAGTAGCAGAGCAGGACAAGGTTGGAGAGATTGGTAAGGCAGAGGCCGACCGCGAGACACGTATCCGTACGGCAGAGGCTAATGCGGAGGCTGTAAAGGGTGAGAACGAGGCCAAGGTTGCCATTGCCAATTCAGAGGCTTACCGCCGCGAGCGTGAGGCTGAGGCACAGCGCAGGGCCACTGCTTCGGAGAAGGTGCAAGAGGCAAAGGCTCTTGAGGAAGCCTATGCTGCACAGAAAGTTGCCGAGGAGGCACGTGCGGAGCGTGAGCGCTCAACGCAGAACGCCAACATCCTCGTACCACAGGAGATAGAGAAGCGCAGAAGAATTATCGAGGCCGAGGCCGAGGCCGAGAAGATACGTGTCAATGCCAAAGGTGATGCCGACGCCATCTATGCCAAGATGGAGGCCGAGGCCAAAGGTCTTTATGAGATTCTTACAAAGCAGGCTTCCGGTTACAAGGAAATGGTTGTCGCCGCCGGTGGTGATGCCACTAAGGCATATATGCTGTTGCTGCTCGAGAAGTTGCCAGAGCTTGTCAAGACGCAAGTGGAGGCCGTCAAGGGTATCAACATCGATCATGTAACGGTTTGGGATGGTGGCAATACAGCCGATGGAAAAGGTTCTACAGCCAACTTCCTTTCTGGACTTATGAAGTCGGTACCTCCACTTAACGAACTGTTCGACATGGCTGGTCTGAAACTCCCCGAGTATCTGGCCAAGGAAGGAGAGAAGAAACCAGATGAGGGTCCAAAGACGGATAAAAAGAAAGAGTAGTACTATATTTTTAATATGTGAAGAGGATGTGCCATAATTGCGTATGGTGCATCCTCTTTTTTATATACGCTCTCACCAGTTGTTATTATGGCTCAGTAGAAACATGGGGATGGACTAAATGCAAAGCTTTGCGTAGGCAGATGCAAAGCTTTGCGTGGGCGGATGCAAAGCTTTGCGTTGGCAGATGCAATGCTTTGCGTTGGCAGATGCAAAGCTTTGGGTAGACGGATGCAATGCTTTGCGTGAGATTGGCAATGTTGGCACACAGAAATCGTTAGTCATATTCTGGATAAGTGAAAATGGAGGAAAGACTCACCATACGGATTGCTGAAGCCCCAAGAGCAGTTCTACTGAACTGCTGTAAGCGCAAAAGCATAGATAATAGCAAGAGCAGAAAACGCTTTTACGCTTACAGAGCATACTGACAATGGTATTCGCAGAATAGTTCTTATAATCATGGGGCTGTTAATAATATTTAAATACATAAAAGAAACATTTGTCTATTCGGTTAAAATTTGTAATTTAGCCGCGTTTTTCGTGACTATCTAATTTATTTGTCAACATATAAATATCCTTTGCAATGAGTGATTGCACCAAAACGGGGTGTGACTATCTTACTCATCTGGTATTGATGTTGGCAATTATTAATTATAAAAAAGAGCAAATAGACTATTTTGAGACAATTATAAATTTGACAAATGTATAATATATCTGAAACGCAAAGAAACAAACAACAGCACAAGTATTGATGCCGGAGCTGTTCTTACCCCTGAGACGGGAGGAATGATGCGTCCGCAGCACTGGCGATAAGACAAATCAAAACAGAAACAATTAAAAACATGGCATGGCAACGGATGCACGCATGCCGAACAACAAAAAACAGTATGATAAAGAAATACTTATCAACTCTGTCTCTTTGCTTGATGATGACCCTTTCGGTCAATGCACAGGAAGAGACGCAGCAGTCGTTGTTTCCCATCAACGAACCGCTGACTGAAAACACCGGCTCGTTCACCAATGCCGTGCTTATGACGGGTACTAATGTCAATGGTATCGTAGCAACAGGTGGTAAGGGTACAGCTACTCTTTCACTTGATACTGACCCTGATACAGAAGGCGTACAGGCATACGCCGTAGCTGAAAACGAGGTGGTTACATTCTCATGGGTATCATATCAAGGATGGGTTAACAGTAAGGTCGACAATGTTGCCATCCTTAACAGTGAGGGCAAGACAGTGGCAGGTTATTCGTACAACCTTAATACCTGTAGCATAACTGACGTACAGATTGGCGGCGAGACAGCACCTCTGTTTGAGGCTTTCGCCGATCAGGGATATGTAGGCTCAAAGAGTGCAAACGGATGGGTTGCAAAAACGGGACAGGCATATCTGGCAGACAATGCCAACAACACCGTGGTGACTGTAAAGGTATACGGCAAGGGATATGTGGAAATAAACCTGAAGAACGAAAAGCGTAGCATCGACAAAACATACTCAACGATGTTGCCCGACGGATTCAAGGTTGACCTCGCTTCTCTCAACATCACCAATGTCAGCGCCAACGCCGACCGCTCGCTCGGCATCAACCAGCTGAGCATCGCTTCTGACGAGTCGACAGTGAAGTTTGTTGATTATACTGTGAACAGAATGTTGGGCGAGACAGTGCTCGACAGCTACACAGCAACAAACATCGAAGGTGCTACCATTACACTGCCGAAGGCTCCCTGGTATGATGCCAACGGACAGAAGTACATCTATATGGACGACGATGTGAATGGTACCCTTGCAGAAGGTGCTGTCTACAACATATCATATAGGGCTGCTGAGAAATACGCCTGGTCGATGAATGCCGTTGACGGTGAAGGCAATATTCTGAAAGAGAATGTTGCTGCAGGCGAAACATTCGAAGGCGACAACGTAACGATTGGCTTCCCACGCTATGTCAGTGTAGAGGTGGCTGCAACAGCCGACACACCTGCCGACACATTGCTCTATTCGACATCTGCAATAAGCAGCCAATACAGAAAGGATGTTGCCATTACGGAAAACAATCAGGTAGTGAACATCACTTATGCTGCAACCGACAAGAATCACGTAGTATACTATACCGAGGCAGAGGATATTTCTTCGTACTATCTGAAGGAACTCACCACAAGCAACGCAGCAGTACGTGCCTCACAGGGTAGGGCTGCTTACCTCGATTACGATGCACAGCTTGTGAAGCTAACAGCAGGTGTATACTCTGTAACAGCAGGTCTGTTTGACGCAAGCAAGGGGTATGAGACTTCTGCTGACACTGTTCGTTTCGGTTTCAACAGGGCTGTCGCTCTTGAGTTTGCAATTAATGCTGTGAACCTTTCCGAGCAGACAAAGGAACTTGTTGTTGCTAAAGACGGTTATTTGTCATGGATGAAAGGTGGAAACGCCAACTGGGGTCTTGACTACTTGTATATCCAGAAAGTGAGCGATGAGGTTCCTTATGTAGAAGTGAGCAACATTGCTGACGCAAAGGCTCTGACCAATGGTACTCCTGTAGCCCTGACACTCACTGGCGCAAAGGTTTCGCTCTCTTCTGTTACCAATGATGGTGAGATTTTTTCTCCTTCTTATTCATATATCGAGGATGAGACAGGCTCTATGGCTCTCGCACGCGAAGTTGCCTCATCATTGACTCCGAACATCGTAAGAAACCAGGCTTATACAGGTACTCTCTATGGCTCATTCGCTTTTGATACCTATGGACGTCCTATCTTCAGCGTAACGGCAAAGACTACATCGTCGGCTCTCGAGGCTACTCCTTGCGAGATTGTTCCTACAGAGGTGGCTGTCAGCGACGTCAATACCGAGGAAGGCTTCAACAGCTATTACGGCAAGTATGTACAACTGACCAATGTGGCATGGGGCAAGAAGTCTGATGACTATAGCAATGACTATTACCTTATAGCAACACGTACTGAGGGCGAGGGAGAGACTGCCGTAGAGGTAAGCGACTCCATCCTTTTCTATGACGGCTTCTACCAGTTCCCGGCAAGCCTGCCCAACTTCCTGAGCTTCAAGAGTATCAACGGTTTTGTTGAGAAGTTCTATGATGGTACCATTACGTTCTATCCATTCGGTGCAAACGATCCTGTTGTGAAGTCGGCAATACCTGTAGCCAATATAGGTGCTCTTAAGGATGTACCAGAAGGTGAGGACATAGCCCTGACACTTGACAAGGCTGTTGTTACAGCGAACGTAATGGGCCACAGCGGTTCCGTGATGTTGCTCGAGGATGCTACAGGTGGTGTTCAGGTTCAGGGCACTGACATGTGGTTTGGAACAGAGGGATTGTCAGACGCACTTGGACTTACACGCGACAGTCTTGAGATTTCCGGTACCGTTTATTGCCGTCTGGAGACCAAGGGTATGATTGCTCTGAACGACAGTACCCTTGAGAGGTCTAAGTATACCGTCAACCCAGAGCTGGTAGCTGTAAACCCAACTGTTGTTGATCTGAACAAGGTTCTTGACAACAACTATCTGAACAGACTGCTTAAGGTTAACAAACTCTCTATTGTAAACAAGGAAGTAGAAAGTTATGGCTATGTTAATATTGAGCCATACTTCGTACAGGGTACAGACTCTGTAGGCATCTACGACATGTTCCAAAAATTGGAGTATGACGCTTCTTACAACCCATTGGAGATACCGTTTATCAAGTCAGTTACCGGTATAATAATCGAAGGCTCTGAGGAAACAGCGTGGAGTCCCGCTCTTCCTAACACTCTTGCTCCGCTCGCTATAGAGAATGTGGTATTCAAGAACTTCGCCGACAACGAGATCTTTATTCCTACTGCCGATGCTGTAGCACAGGCCGTTTCCGAAGGCTGGTTCGAGGGCGGACAGACTCTGAAGAGCGACAAGAAGGGTACCATAGATCCTACTACAGGTCTTGACTGCGAGGCTACAAGAATGCAATACGCTGGTGTTAAGAAGGGTAATGATGCCAAGTCCGTTACCGTTTATGTAACTGGCTTGCAGGAAATCAGGGGCTTCGCTGCTTCTACCAGCAGCAAGGACAAACGCGCATTGGAAATCTCTGCCGAGAACATCGAGGACAACAATGTTACTACTGCTATTGCCGACAATGCTCCTAACGTAACCGGTGTGGCAACACTTGCTCTCGACCCAGAAGCAAGCTACATCGTTTCGTTCAATGGTGTTGACGAGTCGCATGCTGAGGGTGCCGACGTTGCCCTCTTCGGTATATGGTTCGTAAAGGATGCTCAGACCGTAGGCATCAAGGACATCAATGCTAATGAGAACATCGGCAACATGTTCAACGCCGAGGTTTACACCATCAATGGTGTTAAGGTTCGCAACGCCGGTCAGGGACTCAATGGCCTGAAGAAGGGCGTTTACCTGATTAACGGCAAGAAGGCTGTTGTGAAATAGCCTCACCCCCATCCCCTCTCCAAGGGGAGAGGGGAGGTAAATAGTCATAAAGGACAAAGGGCGAAGGGACTGTAAACCTTCGCCCTTCGTTTTTTGGGGGCCATCTGAAACATGGAGTGATGTCTTATAGAATTAATTTAAACTTCGCAAGTAGTAAAAAGGAGAAAAGTGAAGATAAGAGGAGATAAATGACGTATGTTTAAGCCATTAACTGTAGGCAGCACGCGCTTTCAGCGCGATAATTACTCCTTTGACCTTTGTCCTTTGACCTTTGATTTGTCCTTCGTCATTCGCCCTTTAATCTCACTCCTTCGCCCTCTATCCTATCCCAAAACGAATAATTAGATAAGTTGTTTTAGATAGAAAGTTTTCCAAAACGGTTTTGTATAATATTGTGTTATAGCGACTTGACATAAATTAACAGAAGAAAAGTTGTCCAAAATGAAAATTGTACAAGTATTTTAGTTAACTTTGCGGTGCAATCATGTGAATGTTATGGTTGCCCAAATTAAGACAAATATTCAATTATCTAATTATTATCTTTATAATGGTATGATACAGACGGTAGTAAAGCGCGACGGTAGGGTCGTGGGCTTTAACGAGCAAAAAATCATGGGTGCCATCCGCAAGGCGATGATGCACACGGACAAGGGTGAGGATGCGCAGTTGTTGCAGCAGATAACCGACCACATAAGTTTCAAGGGCAAGTCACAGATGACCGTAGAGGCCATACAGGATGCCGTGGAGGTGGAGCTGATGAAGAGCAAGCGCAAGGATGTGGCACAGAAGTACATCCAGTATCGCAACCAGCGCAGCATAGCACGCAAGGCCAAGACCCGTGCCGTGTTCCTCGACATTGTGAACATCAAGAACAACGATGTCACGCGTGAGAACGCAAATATGAATGCCGACACTCCCGCGGGAATGATGATGAAGTTTGCCTCGGAGACCACAAAGCCTTTCGTTGACGACTACCTGCTGTCGGAGGAGGTACGTGACGCCGTGAAGCACAACTATCTGCATATTCACGACAAAGACTATTATCCCACAAAGTCGCTTACCTGCTGCCAGCATCCTCTCGACAATATCCTCGACCACGGCTTTACGGCCGGCCATGGCTCGTCGCGTCCGGCCAAGCGCATAGAGACGGCTGCCGTACTGGCATGCATATCCCTTGAGTGTGCGCAGAATGAGATGCACGGCGGACAGGCCATACCGGCATTCGACTTCTACCTTGCACCGTTCGTAAGGACGAGCTTCATAGAGGAGGTGAAGTCACTGGAACAACTCTTGGGAGAGGACCTCAGCAGGCTATATCATACTCCCATAGATGACTATATTGTCAGGCCGCTCGACGGGCTTACGGGAGACGAGCGCACCATACAGCATGCCATCAACAAGACCACGGCACGTGTACACCAGTCGATGGAGGCGTTCATCCACAACATGAACACCATACACTCACGCGGTGGAAACCAGGTGGTATTCTCCTCCATAAACTATGGTACCGACACGTCGGCTGAGGGACGCTGCATCATGAGGGAATTGCTCAATTCTACTTACGAGGGAGTGGGCAACGGTGAGACTGCAATCTTCCCAATACAGATATGGAAGAAGAAACGAGGCGTGAACTATCTGCCCGGCGACCCCAACTACGACCTCTACGAGCTGGCGTGCAAGGTGACGGCACGCAGGTTCTTCCCCAACTTCCTGAACCTCGACGCCACTTTCAACCAGAGTGACGAGTGGAGGGCTGACGACCCGAAGAGGTATCTGCATGAGGTGGCAACCATGGGATGCCGCACGAGGGTATTCGAGAACCGCTTTGGTCCAAAGACTTCCGTGGCACGCGGCAACCTCTCGTTCACAACCATCAACATTGTGAGGCTCGCCATAGAATGTATGGACATAGCAGACGAGAAGGAGCGCATAGACAGCTTCTTTGCCAAGCTTGACAACATGCTTGAGGTTGCGGCGCGACAGCTCGACGAGCGGTTTCAGTTCCAGAAGACAGCCTTCGCAAAGCAGTTCCCGCTGCTAATGTCGAAGCTGTGGCTTGGATGCGAGAAACTGAAAGCTGGTGACACCATAGAGAGCGTCATCAACCAGGGTACTCTCGGCATAGGCTTCATCGGACTTGCCGAGTGTCTGAAGGCACTTGTAGGCGTTCACCATGGGGAGAGCGAGAAGGCGCAGGAGCTGGGATTGAGGATTGTGACATATATGCGCGACCGGTGCAACGGCTTTGCAGAGCAGTACCATCACAACTATAGTGTGCTGGCAACTCCTGCCGAGGGACTGAGTGGCAGGTTTACAAAAGGCGACCGCAAGGACTTTGGCGTTATAGAGGGAGTGACAGACCGCGACTATTATACCAACTCCAACCACGTGCCTGTATACTACAAGTGTCCGGCAAGGCATAAGGCTGAGGTTGAGGCACCATATCATGACCTGACACGGGGAGGACATATATTCTATGTTGAGATTGACGGTGACGCCACTCATAACCCGCAGGTGATAATGAGGGTTGTCGACATGATGGACAAGTATAATATCGGCTACGGCTCTGTCAACCATAACCGCAACCGCTGCATGGATTGCGGATATGAGAATGCACAGGCCGAGATGACGGAGTGCCCGCATTGCGGAAGCAATAATATAGACAGGCTGCAACGCATCACGGGATACCTGGTGGGTACTACGGACAGGTGGAACCATGCCAAGCTCTCGGAGCTTAACGACCGCGTGACGCATGTGGACAACTGCAATCCCGTAGGCGAATGATTAGGGTACTGGACATCATAGAAGACACCATGGTGGACGGAACAGGGCTGCGCACCAGCATCTATGCTGCTGGCTGCGCACACCGCTGCCAGGGTTGTCATAATCCCCAGTCGTGGGATTTCGGCGCGGGACGGCTGATGTCTACAGAAGAGATAATGGACATTATCAAGGCCGACCCTTTTGCCGATGTCACCTTCTCTGGTGGCGACCCTATGTATCAGGCTGACGGCTTTGCAGAGCTTGCAGCCGCCATCAAGCGTGATACGGACAAAACAATATGGTGCTATACCGGCTTCACCTTTGAGGAGCTTCTTGCCGATGAGACTAAGCATAGGCTGCTTAGTCTGATAGACGTGCTGGTGGACGGCCCGTTCGTACAGTCGCTCCGCAACCTTGATTTGCCTTTCCGTGGCAGCTCCAACCAACGTATTATAGACGTTCCGCAGTCTATGAGGGAACGTAGAGCAGTGAGCTGTTTGTTATAGGCGGGCTGAGCGCAATCCCACCTTTTTATTCACCATCCATGTTGGTTGCGAAGTATTTCCATAGCGGAGCAGCCATCATGGCCTGATGGAACTCGTCATTTTGCAGCAAGCGCAACACCTCGTCCCTGTCCATCAGTACTACCTTTATGTCTTCCGACTCTTCCAGGTGCTGCCCTGAAAGTCTCTCTACTCCTTTGGCAATAAAGGTATGGCTGTAGTTAGTGCATGCCCCGGCGTTCGGACTTACGGTCATGAAGTGCCTCCATTCTCCACCGCCAAATCCCGTTTCCTCGTACAGCTCACGCTTGGCCGCCTCCATAGGGTCTTCGCCGTCCTCTACGCAGCCGGCTGGTATCTCGTAGCCTGTCAGGTGCTGTGCATGACGGTATTGCCTCTCCATGAGGAACTTCCCGTCCTTAGTGATGGCAATGACATTGCAGAATTCCGGATATTCCAGGACGTAGAAATCCTGTATCTCTGCTCCCGTGGGCAGTTTTACATGCTCGCGCCTGGCCGTAAGCCAAGGTTTCTTAAACAAGTACTCGCTTTCGAGAACCTCCCATTCCATAGGGTCTTTTGTAGCTTTACTCATATTGTGTCTGATGTGTTTTATGTTCCGTGATTATCCTATAGTTGTCACTCTGTCCTTAAGTCTTCCGCAACCATAGCTCCGGCATCATCCTCAGGCAGCTTGTATCTGACGGTTCTGTCGGCGAGGTATATATGTGTGAGCGTATGGTCGAGGGCGTTGAGGGTCTGTTCCCTGTTGGCGGGTTTCAGCTGACATTCCCAGACAGTAATGCAATGCCATCCCATGTCAGCAAGCCTTTTCTGCTCCTCAACGTCCCGTTTCCTGTTGCGGTCTATCTTCCTTTGCCAGAAGTCGACATTTGTTTTCGGCATCCTGAAGAAGCGGCATCCCTCGTGGCCGTGCCAGAAGCAGCCGTTGACAAAGATCACCGTATGGTATTTGCGCAGCACGATGTCGGGATGTCCGGGCAGACGTGGGTGGTTCAGCCGGAACCTGTAACCACGTCCGAAGAGAAATCTTCTTACTGTTAGTTCCGGTTTGGTGTCCTTGCTGCGTATGGCAGCCATGTTGTTGTGCCGTTGGCTGTCGGATAGTCGGTCCATACCTGTCTTGTTCTTGTCAAAATATTGCCATCGCATTATTGCCGGCCCGATGATGTGTGTGTCTGCATCATGGAAGCTGCTGATAACAAAAAAGGAAGAACCAGTAAACTGTTCTTCCCTTTCGCTTTTATTGTGGGTGGTGATGGATTCGAACCACCGAAGGCATCGCCAGCAGATTTACAGTCTGCCCCATTTGGCCACTCTGGTAACCACCCGTTATTTCAAAAGCGATGCAAAGGTATGGCTTTATTTTGAAAATAAAGAATAATGCTTTTGTTTTTTGTATTTGTTAACAGTATGGCCTGTGGCAATAACGCCGCTCAATGCTGTTGACGAATGACTTTGACTGATTATGAAAGAAAAGGTGAGGAAAGTAATCGGTATCACTTTCCTCACCTTTTAAAAGTGGTTGTCAGCCTTATCAGTCAGACGGGGTTTACGTTACTCTTCGTTGAGTGGTACGGCGAAATATCCCTTCTTGCCCGTTGGGTATATACCCTGGACGTAGAGCACGGGGTCTTTGCTTGTAGATGCGGCCTTGACAATCTTCTGCAGGTCGTCGATGGTCTTCATGCTCTCGTCATTGATCTTCTGGATTATGAAGCCGCGTGTTATGTTGGCGTTCTTCAAGGCTCCGTTGTTTACCTTGATGACCTCCAGTCCGTAGCTTATGTTGAGCTGTTTCTTCTGGTCGGCTGTAATCTCGCGGAAGTTTCCACCGAGCACGTCAAGGTCGGCAGGCTTCACTACAGCTGTTGTGCCTTGCTCGTTTTTCAGCGTCACGGTCTTGGTAGTCTTCTTCTTGTCGCGCATGTAAGTAAGGGTGAGTTTGTCGCCAGGACGCTTGCTTGCCATTATTTCCTGCAGCTCTGCCATCTTGGTAATCTTCTTATCGTCTACAGATACTATAACGTCGCCTTCCTTCAGCCCTGCCGATGCTCCTGCTCCGTCGTCATCAACCTTGGCTACGTATACGCCCTCGTTGGTTCCGAGGTCAACATCCTCGCCCTTGTCCTTCTTGCTGTTGATATAGTTGAGAACGTCGCCACCCTGAATGCCGAGCAATGCGCGCTGTACGCTACCATATTTCTTCAGGTCGTCAACAACCTTGTTCATGATGGTAGTAGGGATTGCGAAGCCATATCCGCTGTAACTGCCGGTAGGGGAGTACAGCATGGCGTTGATGCCCACAAGCTCTCCCTGTGTGTTTACGAGCGCACCGCCGGAGTTGCCCTGGTTGATGGCAGCATCGGTCTGTATGAAGCTCTCAAGGCCATTTGCTCCCAGTGAGCGTGCCTTCGCGCTTATGATGCCGGCCGTAACGGTATTGTTGAGTCCAAAGGGATTGCCCACGGCAATTACCCATTCGCCAACCTTCAGCTTCTCAGAGTCGCCGATGTTGAGGCATGGCAGGTTCTTGCCGTCTACCTTGATAAGGGCGAGGTCGGTAGTCTTGTCTGTGCCGATGATGCGTGCCGAGAACTCGCGGTTGTCGTTCAGCGTTACCGTAAGCTCGTCGGCTCCCTCAACCACGTGGTTGTTTGTGACGATATATCCGTCGGGGCTAATGATGACTCCCGAGCCTGTGGCTTCCTTCTTTGGTGTCTGCACCTGTCTCTTGCGAGTGCCACCCTGTGGGTTTCCGAAGAAGCCGAACGGGTCGGAGAAGAAGTCGGAGAACGGGTCACTCTGTACCTCAATGGTCTGCACCTTGGAGTTCTGCACATATTTAATATGTACGACAGCAGGTAGAGCCTTCTCGGCAGCATAAGTGAGGTCTACTGGCTGTCCGGCAATCTGAGCTGCGGGACCTGCTGCGTTAACTTTGTAGAATGTGCCTGCGGAAATAGCCATTGCGATGATGCAGAAGGCTGCAAGCAGATAGTTTGAATACTTTTTCATGTCTACTAATTGTTTTATGATACTTTTTATATGTTTTAATTTCCTCTTGTTGTCTGTGGCCTGACCGGCTCCTGTTGCGGTATGTCTCTGCTGTGGGTCATACGGCAGTAGGATTTTAGCATCCACAGGAATTTGCCTGCAAATATAGAAGTAAAAATTTGGAAATTGTCAAAAACAGCCGTTTCTTTATCTGAATTTAACAATTCTATTTTCACACTTAACGGCTCTTAAAGCGAAGGATATATGTTTTTACATTCGTTTAAACCGTTAACAATGGTGAAAGCATAGTGTCGGGTTGTGAGTGACGTTTTTAATTTCATGTTATAGCTCCAACAGTTTCTTTAAAGGAGTTGATTGAAATTTTTATTGTCAGCTGGCTTGTAATTCGGAATTTATTTGTATTTTTGCAACACAATAAAGGCAGTGTCCCGGCTTTGTCGCTGGCACATGTGTTTGTGCGAGAGGAAAGTCCGGGCAGCGCAGGGAGCTCCACTTCCGAAAATAGAAGCTATTGGTGACAGTAGGCTCAGGCAGAAGAGAACGACCGCCGGACATGTGCCGGTAAGGGTGAGAAGGTGGTGTAAGAGACCACCAGCCGATGGGTGACCATTCGGGCTGTGCCGGCTGGAGGCTGCAAGTTCGTGTAAACCATCGTTTGAGGGTGCCCGCCCGACTCTGCAGAGACGATGGAGGGTAGAACGCTTAAGTTGCAGGGTGACTTGCAAATTAGATAGATGACAGAGCACCGCATGGCTTGCCTTGCGGGACAGAACCCGGCTTATAGGGGCGCTGCCTTGTTTTTTTTATGGGTATAACGGGACATGTGCGTATGCTGGTTACAATAGTAGTACAGCACATATCGAGCCCCATCGAACACCTTATATATAATATTGAATTATGAGACCATTGATTGAAGACAGCTATCAGCAGCAAATGTTGAGGAAAATAGCTCTACGGTCGTCTGAGGACGGCTTTCCGAAATATACAGATTTTGGAGTTGACAAGGAAAGTGTTGAGGACTATCTGTCGGAAAAGCAAGACGTCTTGAACCTTCGGGGCAGTCAGACCAGGCAGTTTACCGTGGTTGGTTGCCTGATACTTATACCCGCTCTCATAGCTTCGGGCTTTGACCATACCCAATCGCCATTCGGTGATAAGACCTCATTGGTGGCCATGCTCGGTGGAGTAGTGCTGGCTGCATGCTGGTGGGGACTGAATTCCTGGAGGGTGAACAGAAAGTTGAAGGCCATATGCAATCAAGAGATAGAAGCATACCTGAGGGCTGTAGAGGAATATTGAGAAATAGGATGCACGTAGAAATATAGTAGAAACACAAAC
>SAMEA3663028__coassemble_211_pt1 | contig 25858 bp, 19 predicted proteins | sample SAMEA3663028__metabat2_high_PE_024 | metagenome-assembled genome bin SAMEA3663028 (sample SAMEA3663028) | pig gut metagenome | biome: pig gut; feature: pig-associated habitat; material: faeces | place: France | collected 2012 | reverse complement strand
GTCACTCGAGATATAGCATGAACCCGCAAATATGAATACGCCACAGACAAGATTTGTAAGGGTGTACAGTTTGATGTGCAAAAATTGGACACCCTATTCATTAGGGTACCTGATATTTGCACATCAAACAGTACACCCTACCTTGAAGAGTATGGGAGGGTTCTTGATTTTTGTGAGTAAACATCGCCACTAACTGTATCAGCTGTGGTTTCCCGGTTTAGGTTGACTACGTACTTGCTTGCTCATAAAAAGATGCCACAGCCTGCGGTATCAGAAGGGGAAGAGCAACGGCAACGCAAGCGTCATCACAACCCCCATGATAATCTGCAACGGCAATCCAACTTTTATATAGTCACCGAACGAATAGTTTCCGGCGTGCATTACGAGAGCGTTGGGCGGGGTAGAGAATGGTGAGGCGAAACACATGCTTGCACCGAGAGTGACGGCAAAGAGGAAGGCCATCGGACTTGCTCCCACCTCCGTAGCGGCACTCATGGCAATGGGTGCCATAAGGACAGCGGTGGCGGTATTGCTTATGAACATGGTAAGGAGCGAGGTGGTGAAATATATACCGCACAGCAAAGCCATAGGACCTATTCCGCCAAGCATCCCGACAAGCGCATGACTTACTGCCGCTGACGTGCCAGTCTTCTCAAGGGCTGTCGCCATTGGCATCATGGCAGCTATAAGCACAAGGCTTTCCCAGTTGATGGTCTTGTATGCGGCATCGACGCTACGGAAGCATCCGCACACCACCATCAGCAGTCCGGCTGTCATGACGGCAGTGACTGGAGCAACGGGTATGAAGTCGAAGACCATGGCCGCCACCATGGCAAACATTATGATTGCAGCAAGCGGAGCCTTATAGTCGAGGGTTACGCTTTCAGCCATTTCCCTCGGTTGTCCAAGTAGTACCCAGTCATCCTCCTCCTTGTCTATTTTGGCGATGTTTTCCCATTGTCCCTGCACCAGCAGTATGTCGCCTGCCTTCAGCCTCATGTCCGGCAGCTGGCTTGTGATATAGTCGTTGTTGCGCTTTACGCCCAGAACATTCAGGCAATACTGCTCACGAAACCTCGACTGCTTGAGCATTTGTCCGACAAGCCTCGACTGTGGCATGACGACAATCTCGGCAACCCCTATGTCGTAGAAGCCGAACCTTGAGGAGTCCATCTTCTTCAATGAAGCCTCTTTAGCAAAATTGGCAATGCTGTCTTCCGGGCCTTGGAGATATAGTATGTCGCCTGCATATATGACAGTGTTCTGACGCGGCATCGATTGTGTAACCGTTCGCAGCAGTCCTCTGTTCCGCTTTGTCTCGTTGCGTATCTCTATGACGCTGATGCCATAGCGTGCCCTCATGTCGAGCTGCGCCATGCTCTTTCCAACGATGCAGCTCCTTGCCTCCACCTTGAATGCGGTCACCTCGGCAGTCAGATTATACTCTGCCACAAGGTCGTCAAGGGTTTTCCCCTTGCTTGTCTGACGTGCGGAATGTTTTCTGATGAGCATCCTGCTCAATGGCATCATGACAATTATGCCCACAACAAGGCACAATGCCCCTACCGGCAGGAACGAGAAGAACGACAGTCCCTCATATCCATGCTCCCGAAGGGTCTCGTCTATAACAAGGTTGGGCGGTGTTCCGATGAGTGTCAGCATTCCTCCCATGCTGCTGGCAAACGCCATTGGCATGAGCATTCTCGACGGACTCTTTCCTGCCTGGGCAGCCATCGATATCGCTATTGGCATCATCAGGGCTACGGTCCCCGTGTTGCTGACGAAGGCTCCTATGACAGCCGTGACAATGATTACCAGCAGGAACATGGCAGTTTCGTTGCCATGCGCCATGCGGACAATCCTCTGGCTCGCCACCTTGGCAATGCCCGTCTGAAGGATGGCGCCTCCCACGACGAAGAGTGCCGCCATCATAATGACAACGGAATTGGAAAAGCCCGCCAATGCCTCTGACGGTGTCAGCACTCCTGCTATCAGAAGAAAGACCAGAGCGCACAATGCTACAATGTCGGCTCTGATACGTCCACTCACAAAGAGTGCTATTGTAGCTACAAGTGTGATGATGGTAAGTGTCATAGTCATGCAGTATTAATGCCATTAATAATAGGTATACAAAAATACTAAAACATTCTATCACGGCAAAACATCTTTCGATTATTTAACTTCCTCATAACCTAACAACCTGAAATTCTGCTTTTCTCCTTCACTTTATGGCGTTTCTGTTTCCCGTATCATTTTTTTTCATTATCTTTGCAATTAAAATCTTAAATATACTGCGATATGATCATTACTACGACCCCCAACATCGAAGGCCATCCGATAAAGGAATACAAGGGCCTTGTCACAGGCGAGACTATCATTGGTGCCAATTTCCTAAAGGATTTCTTGGCAGGCATCACCGACTTCTTTGGTGGCCGGAGCAGCAGCTACGAGGCTGTATTGGCAAAGGCCAAGGATGTAGCATTGAGGGAGATGCAGGACAGAGCCGTTGCCATGGGTGCGAACGCCATTGTAGGCATAGACCTCGACTATGAGGTTCTGGGGAAGGAAAACTCCATGCTCATGGTGACATCGTCGGGCACGGCTGTCGTAATCTGAGACCGTACTGACCAAAAAGCATACAACTTTCAACGCATACTATTTATATTTGTAGACATATAAGAAAAATCATTTCATGGCAACAGTAGACGACAAGAAGATTATCTTCTCCATGGTGGGAGTATCGAAGGTCATCCCCCAGAACCAGAAACAGATATTGAAGAACATATACCTCTCATTCTTCTACGGAGCGAAGATTGGTATCATCGGTCTTAACGGAGCCGGTAAGTCAACGCTTATGAAGATTATCGCCGGACTGGAACAGCCCTCACAGGGTGAGGTGGTATGGAGTCCGGGCTATAGCGTGGGCTATCTGCCACAGGATCCACCTCTCGACGAGACGAAGACCGTCAAGGAGAATGTCATGGAGGGAGTGCAGAGCGTATATGACGCCTTGGCGGAATACGAGGATATAAACATGAAGTTCGGCTTGGAGGAGTATTATAGCGACCCTGACAAGATGGACAAGCTCATGGCTCGTCAGGCTGAGGTGCAGGATATTATTGACGCCACCGATGCGTGGAATATGGACTCGAAGCTCGACCGTGCCATGGCAGCACTCAACTGTCCTCCCGGCGACTGGCCTGTAACCAATCTTTCGGGTGGCGAGCGCCGCCGTGTGGCCCTGTGCAAGCTTCTCCTTCAGAAGCCCGACGTGCTTCTCCTCGACGAGCCTACCAACCACCTTGATGCCGAGAGCATAGACTGGCTGGAGCAGCACCTGCAGCAATATGAGGGAACGGTTATCGCCGTTACCCACGACCGCTACTTCCTCGACGACGTCAGCGAGTGGATACTTGAGCTTGACCGTGGCGAGGGTATTCCATGGAAGGGCAACTACTCGTCATGGCTCGACCAGAAGACCAAGCGCATGGCGCAGGAGGAGAAGACAGCCTCCAAGCGTCAGAAGACTTTGCAGCGAGAGCTCGAATGGGTGCGCATGGCACCGAAGGCACGTCAGGCAAAGGGCAAGGCACGTCTGAACAGCTACGAGCAGATGCTAAACCAGGAGCAGAAGGAGCGCGAGGAGAAACTGGAGATATTCATCCCCAACGGTCCGCGTCTCGGCAACAAGGTAATAGAGGCGCAGCACGTGAGGAAGGCGTTCGGCGAGAAAGTTCTGTTCAACGACCTCAACTTCATGCTTCCGCCTAACGGCATCGTTGGTGTCATAGGTCCTAACGGAGCCGGCAAGACTACCCTCTTCCGGCTCATCATGGGACTGGAGACTACAGACGCCGGCTCATTCGAGGTTGGCGAGACCGTCAAGCTTGCATACGTTGACCAGCAGCATAAGGACATAGACCCGGCCAAGTCGGTCTACGATGTCATAGCACAAGGCAACGAGACCATACGTATGGGTGGCAGGGATGTCAACGCCCGTGCCTACATATCGCGCTTCAACTTCTCGGGTACCGACCAGAACAAGCTCTGCGGAGTCCTCTCAGGTGGTGAGCGCAACCGTCTGCAGCTTGCCCTGGCACTGAAGCAGGAGGGTAATGTGTTGCTTCTCGACGAGCCTACCAACGATATAGATGTCAACACGTTACGCGCACTTGAGGAAGGTCTTGAGGCTTTTGCCGGATGTGCTGTCGTCATCAGTCACGACCGATGGTTCCTCGACCGTATCTGCACCCACATCCTTGCCTTCGAGGGCAATGGCGAGGTGTTCTACTTCGAGGGCAGCTACTCCGAGTACGAGATTAACAAGGCACGCCGCCTCGGTACGGACGGAGAGATAAAGAAAGGCCGCTACCGCAAGCTCATGGAGGACTGATATGGAACTGCATTTCAAAGGCATGCTGATTGCCATATCCACCTTTTTAATAATAGGTATATTCCACCCGGTAGTCATCTGGGTGGAATACCATTTCGGAACCCGTCCATGGTGGATTTTCCTTGTTGCAGGTATTGCCAGCATAGGTGCGGCATTCTTCATTGCCGATGTCATGCTGTCGGCCATCCTCGGCGTGCTCGGCGCAACATGCCTGTGGACGATAGGCGAGATATTCGAGCAGCGCAAGAGGGTCAAGAAAGGATGGTTCCCCATGAACCCAAAGAGAGCCAAGGAATATGAAGACTGAGCTGATAGTAGTAGGCAAGACCACCAACAAGCATTTCATTGCTGCCATCAACGATTACCTCGAACGGATAGGCCACTACATGCCTTTCTCCGTAACCGTTATCCCCGAGCTGCGCAATGCCAAGAGCCTCAGCCAGCAGCAGCAGAAAGACAAGGAGGGAGAGGCTATACTCCGCCTGTTGCAGCCTTCTGACACGGTGGTACTCCTGGACGAGCGTGGCAAGGAGCCGCGGAGCATTGAGCTTGCCGACTGGCTGCAACGCCAGCAGCAGACAGCACGCCGCCTGGTGTTCATCATCGGCGGTCCCTATGGCTTCTCGCAGCAGGTATACAGTCGTGCCGACTCCATGCTCAGCCTCTCGCGCATGACTTTCTCCCATCAGATGGTAAGACTTATCTTCGTCGAGCAGCTCTACCGAGCCTGCACCATCATCAAGGGCGAGCCCTATCATCACGAATAAACAAAGCAATAGGGTATATAGAAAAATCTGGAATTTCAAGAAAATATAGAAAGTCTGGATAATCTACAAAAATATTAAAAAGAAAACTATGAACAAACTAATCTTAACTACAGCAGCGCTGCTCCTCAGCCTGCCCCTACAGGCCCAGCAATGGCCTGCGCCTAATCCTGAGGCTAAGCCAGGTGCCCGATGGTGGTGGATGGGCTCAGCCGTAAACGAACAAGACCTCAGATGGAACATCGGAGAGTATGCCAGCCACGGCATCGGAGCCCTTGAAATAACTCCCATCTACGGAGTAAAAGGCAACAGCGGCAACAACATCGACTTTCTGTCACCCAGATACATGGAGATGCTCAAGGTAACGGCTGATGCCTGCAAAGGCAACGGCATAGAACTTGACATGGCAACAGGCACGGGATGGCCTTTTGGCGGACCGTGGGTACCGCTTGAGGAGAGTGCCTCACAGATGGTAATTGTTGACACCATCGTAAACGGCAAGAAGATAAAGGACCTCGACATGCGCCCGGAAGCGAAAAGGCGCACCAACAGCACGCTCGTGGATGTCTATGCCTTCGGCAACGGGACATTCCTCCGATTGGGCAAGAGCGTGTCTGCCAATGGCATGCTCAACGCAAAACTGCCCGGCAAGGGCTCATGGCGCATAATCGCCCTGTACAGACGCACGGGCGTGATGAAGGTGAAGCGTGCCGCACCTGGAGGCGCAGGGTATGTGGTAGACCATTTCGACAAACGTGCCGTGACGAACTATCTCAACCATATCTCAGATGCCTTCATACAGACTGGCACACCATTCCCACACACATTCTTCAACGACTCCTACGAGGTGTCGGAAGCCGACTATACCCCTACCCTATTCGCTGAGTTCGAGCGTCGCAGAGGCTACAGCCTTGAGGAGTCGTTCGACAAGCTCGTTGACGGCGACCGACAGGTTGTTACCGACTATCGCGAGACTCTTGGGGAAATGCTGCTCGACAACTTCACACACACATGGACGGAATGGGCACACAGCCACGGAGCCATCACACGCAACCAGGCACACGGCAGTCCTGCCAACCTCATCGACTGCTATGCGGCCGTAGACATTCCAGAGATTGAGGGCTTCGGACTTACCGACTTCGGCATCAAGGGACTGCGCAAGGACTCTGGATATACGCGGAAGAACGACTCCGACTTCTCCATGCTTAAGTACGCCCCTTCAGCAGCACACATCACAGGCAAGACATTCACTTCCTCGGAGACATTCACATGGCTGACGGAGCATTTCCGCACATCGCTGAGCCAGATGAAGCCCGACATGGACCTGATGTTCTGTGCCGGCGTAAACCGCATGTTCTTCCATGGCACCACATACTCGCCAAAGAACGACCCATGGCCAGGATGGAAATTCTATGCCTCTGTTGACATGAGCCCCACCAACTCTATATGGCGCGACGCACCATATTTCCTTAAATATATAGAACGATGCCAGAGCTTCCTGCAATGGGGACAGCCCGACAACGACTTCATAACCTACCTGCCCATTCACGACATGATGGCAAAGAACACCAAGGGCAAGCGGCTCATGCAGTTCAGCATACATGCCATGGGCAAGCTTACTCCGGAGTTCGTAGAGTGCATCAACAGCATCGACCGTGCAGGCTTCGACTGCGACTATATCTCTGACGCGCTACTGCTCTCCACAACTTTCTCCAACGGCAAAATACAGACTGCTGCAGGAACACGCTACAGCGGACTCATCATTCCCGACAGCCATAACATTCTGACTCCGGAGGTAAAGGCGCACATAGACAACCTCAGGGCCGCCGGCGCACATATTATAATAGGTACGGCTGCAGCGGACATGGCTCATGCCGCCAAGGCTGAGGAGATGAAGACACGCTACGGGCTGAAGCTCATCAGGCGCTCCAACGACAAGGGACACCACTATTTTATCGCAAACCTCACGCCCAACGACATACAGGGCTATACCAGCCTGTCCGTACCTATGGATGCAGCCATGTGGTTCGACCCCATGACGGGCAAGCGCGAGAGGGCCGACATTGACAATGGCAACATCCTGCTGTCACTACGCTCCGGCGAGAGCATCATCCTCCAGACTTTCGACAAGGTAGACAATTCGCTACTCGACGAATTGGCTGGCCTGCCAGTACGTTGCGGATGGTCAAGCGACGAGGGTACGGAGAAGGAACTATCGGCATGGACACTGAGGTTTGCCGAGTGTACGCCGGACAATGGTAAGACATACGGCCTCACAGGTGCGCAGCCATGGGAGAACCTTGACGAGACAACACGCACGCTCATGGGAACAGGCATCTACGAATGTCATGCAAACATCACGGAGGCCGACCTGAAGGATGGCAACAGCTGGACCATCGACCTTGGCGACGTAAGGGAGAGCGCAAGGGTGTACGTCAACGATAGTCTGGTGGGATGCGCATGGGCCGTGCCCTACCGCCTTGACTTCTCGGGACTCCTTCACAAGGGAGACAATATCATCAGAATTGAGGTAACCAACTTGCCAGCCAACCGCATCTCACAGATCGACCGCGAGGGCGTACAGTGGCGTAAGTTCGAAGAAATAAACATCGTCGACCTGCACTATAAGCGCACAACCTATGAGGGATGGGACCCTGTACCGTCAGGGCTCAACTCGGCAATAAAACTACTTAAACGATAAACCAATGAGAAACAAACTATTCTTTGCGGCTCTGCTCATCGCTTCCGCAACATCAACGCTACATGCACAGCGGACAACAGAAAGCCTAAACTTCGGATGGAATTTCCATCGTGGCAACGCAGACATCAGCAACATCAATGTCAACGACGGCACATGGCAGACAGTAGATGTACCGCACGACTTCCAGATATCACAGGACTGGGTACCACCATCAGCAGACGAGAAAGAGAACAACTCCGACGGAGCATCCAATTTCAAGTCACGCCTCTCGGCAAGAGGCTTCAAGGAAATGGGCGACGGATGGTACGTGAAGACCATCACGCCTGGGGAGTCACTCAAGGGCAAGAGGGTCTTGCTCGACTTCGAGGGCATCATGTACGTGGGCGACGTTTACCTCAACGGCAAGCGTATCGGCGGTACGGACTACGGCTATCTGGGATTCGACATCGACATATCGAAACTGCTCCACTATGGACAGCCCAATACCATAGCCGTACATGCCTCGACAAGCGGGCCGATGAACTCACGATGGTATACGGGTGGCGGACTGTTCCGTGACGTAAACCTCATCACTACTCCTGCCGACATCTACTTCGCACGTCACCCTCTATTCGTAACCACACGCGACAACCATCTCGTTGACCTGCAGATAGAGGTTGCCAACTATACCAAACGCAACGAGATTAAGTTGCGCACAACCATTGCCGACCAGCAGGGAAACATCGTCTACGACAAGACAGCCGACATGCACTTCAACCGCAAGATGCGCACCAACGAGCTGAAATGGGAGACTATAGACATCGCCGAGCCAAAACTGTGGAGCTGCGAGACACCGCATCTGTATACCGCCACTGTCACCATTCTCGACGACAACGGCAACGAGACCGACCGCACATCCACACGCTTCGGCATCAGGACCATCGAGATTGGTCCCGACTTCGGACTCAAGGTCAACGGCAAGAAGGTACTGCTCAAGGGCATTGCCAACCATCATACTCTTGGCGCACTCGGTGCAGCCGCTTATCCAAGGGCTATGGAGAAGAGAATACAGATGCTGCGCGACTTCGGCTTCAACCATATCCGCACATCGCACAACCCATACAGCACGTCGTTCCTCGACCTCTGCGACCAATACGGCATACTTGTTCTCGACGAGCTTTACGACAAATGGCTCGACCAATACACGGGAGGACGCAGGCCATGGTTGGAGCAATGGCCAACAGACCTGCCCGAATGGATAAAGCGCGACCGCAACCATCCGTCCATCATAGCATGGAGCCTCGGCAACGAGCTACAGACTTATCCCAACCTGCCATTCGGCGACTGGGGAGTGACGCCATACCGAATGATGAAGCCCGTGCTGCAGCGTTATGACAATACACGAAAGATAACCGTGGCCATGCACCCGCGCGGACGAAGCCTCGAAACAGACTCACTGCCTGCCCCTCTCGTCATGGAGACCGACATAGCAGCCTACAACTACCGGTATATGTACTTCCCCGGTGACGGCAGACGTTTCCCATGGATGACATTCTATCAGAGCGAGGCCAACACCTCGATGATGGGACCGAACTACTTCGAGATGGACCTGGACAAGGTGATGGGACTGGCATACTGGGGACAGATAGACTATCTGGGTGAAAGCCGCGGATGGCCTGCCAAGGGTTGGAACGACGGCTCGTTCGACATATCCCTACAGCCAAAGCCCATCGCATATCTCCTGCGCTCGATGTTCAAGCCCGAGGAGCCTGTTGTACATATAGGCATCGTCGACACAAAGGCAGACGAGACCGAATGGAACGGCATCATCTTCTCCAACGATGGCATGAGCGAGCATTGGAACCGCACGGCAGGAAAGAAGTACAACATCAACGTATATACCAACGCAGAGCACATTGACCTCATCGTAAATGGCAAGACGGTAGCACAGCAGCAAAACAGCACAGACCCGAAGAAGCGAAACAAACTTCGCTTCAACGACATAGAGTACCAACCGGGCTACATAGAGGCTGTGGCATACAACAACGGCAAACGGGTGGCCTCACACCGCATAGAGACAACAGGCAAGGCTACAAGGCTGAAGCTGACTGCCGATACCACGACATGGAAGGCAGACGGACAGGACCTCATGCACGTACGCATAAATGCCGTCGACAGCAAGGGGCGACGCACATGGTCAGCACAGCAGAAGCTGAACTTCACCGTTGAGGGCGACGCCAGCATAGTGGCAGTGGACAATGGAAACCTCAATTCCGACGAGTCGTTCACAGGTACCGCCCGCTCGCTCTACAACGGCTCAGCACTCGTCATCCTGAGAGCAGGCCAAAAACCTTCCAACATTACTCTTACCGTAAGCGGAGAGGGATTCAAAACGCAGAAGATAAAGCTAAGAAGCCTCACCCCCAGCCCCTCGGCAAAGGAAAAAAGCCTCACCCCCAGCCCCTCTCCAAGGGGAGAGGGGAGGTAAATAGTCTGAAGGAAAAAGGGCGAAGGGAACCTAAACCCTTCGCCCTTAGACCTTAGACCTTTGACCCTTCAGGGACAATCGTCTTGCCTCATTAGGGACATGGCGATTACAGGACCTCCTCTAATTCTCCCGTTTCGGAATCTATGATAAATCCACGTACCACAATATCGTTTGGCACAAGCGGATGCGTCTTTATTGTCTCGACTGTCTTTTTCACCGATGTGGGAGTATCCTTGAACCCCTCAAGCCAGTGATGCAAATCTATTCCGCATTTTTGAATGGTGTCGAGTGTTTCATCCTTTACTCCACGGGCTATCATTTCATTGCGGAAATGGTCGAAGCTCATATGACAGGCTCCGCAATGAGAATGTGCCACAACCATTATTTCACACACTCCTAACTCGTAGATGGCGACTATCAGGCTGCGCATGGCAGAGTCGAAAGCGGAGATAACCAGCCCTCCCGCATTCTTAATAATCTTTGCATCACCGTTCTTCAGTCCAAGTGCAGCAGGAAGAAGCTCGGTCAGTCGGGTATCCATACACGACAACACTGCTAATTTCTTGTCTGGGTACTTGTCGGTGACATACTTCTCGTAGCCCTTCTCGGCAACGAATGTCTTGTTGTAGTCAATAATCTCGTCTATCATATATGTAATACATTCATTATTTCAATTGCCTGTCATTCTATTATTTTAGCAAAAGCTGAGACAAAATTACAGAAAATAGTTGTATTACCAAAACATAATGATAAATAAACTCTTTTTTGGATATGATGGTACGAGGAAGTGATGAGGTCAGGGATACATGGAGCATACCAAGCAATGCAAGAAGTAATGGATCGCGCGCATGAAATGTTATGCTCTCGCAAAGGTGCAAAGAGCGCAAAGACAATGTACGTTCAAAACGCTTCTGATACATGCGGCATGGCCAAGATGTACTGGCGGGAACTCACATCCATGGCGGTTATACAGAGATTATCTGAAGTCATACTACGATGATTTTGACCTATCTAACAACGAACCTTAATTCGGGTGGCGCATTGACGAAGTCAGGAAATGCAACTTTAGTTGTGGCTTGCCAAAGGTGCAATGTAAATAAAATGTTTATTTTGGTTTTTGTGGCAAGCAGGGATGGCGATATCAGAAAAACTGACGAGGGTACCATCAAATGAGGTAACCTCGTCAATAGATCTTAAATCGGCTCTGTGTAGAAGGATGGGGAAACTTAAAGTACACAAGAAATGGGATACAGATACATCGCAGCCCATTAACTCCTGGCAAAATATATTGAGTACAGCACAGGCAATTATAAGCTATCAATTAAATAGCAGGGTAGTCATAATAGTACCAGTAGGTTTTGCCGAAGGCATCGCGGAGGGCAGTCTGCCGTTCGTGTGGATTGGTATATTTCTTTTCCATTTCCTTATATTCGTTATAGTCAGCCTCGGTTGCAGGGTCGCTGTAAACGACTATGGGGGTTGACCTTGTATGGCAGTAGAGGGTCATGGCCTCGCGGTAGTGCTTGGGCAGGCGTCGCATGTCGTATCTTTTGACCAGCTCGCATGCGAAGGCCTCAAGATTACGGTCGAGCAGATGTCCGCACATTCTGTAGTCGGGCGTTGTACGTACGACGAGCTTAAGCTGCTGGTCGTTATGGAGCATCATCTTGACTGACGTGCCATTTGGACGCATTGCCTCAGATCCTCCAACGAGTGGGTACTCGAAGAGTCTCTCTGGCAGTTTTCCCTGTGCGGCGAGTGCGTATATGCGCAACATTGTCAGACTGCTGTCTGTTTCGAGAGACTTGCTTCCTGCATTTAGTGCTCCCTCGTAGTCTTTTCCGGCTATGCATCTCTCGGCTGTCATACGGTAGTGGAAGACATTGTTGCTGCTGCCAGTGAGTCCCACGAGAGTCATCATGACGGTCATGGTTAAAACATTTATCCATACAGTTCTTGAGAACAGGCCGTAGGAGAAGGAGTCGGGCTCGTAGGGTTGTATCTGTCTTGCCACCCATACGGCGCATGCCCACAGGAGGAGAAGCAACGGACATAGCCACAGCCAATGTCCGAAGGTGAAGCCATGGTCGATGTCGGGGCTTATGTCTGTGAGCACGGCAAGAATCAGCAGCGAGGGGAAATAGGTCAGGGCATGACTTCGGGAGACGAGTCTCGAGACAGCCATGACAGCCACTTGCAGGAGGTAAAGCACGGAGGTTATGAGTAGTGCTCCGACAGTAGCATTATAGTGCGTCTTGCCTTCGGACAGTACGTGCTGTGCCATAGCAAGCACATCTGCCTGATAGGAATACAGGTATGTGAATGTGAATATAATGAACAGTAGCGCGCATGTTATCCGTGTAGCCGTGATGCTGTTTTCTTTTTGCCTTACCATATTTATATATACTTAAGTTTCACTTTGAGGGCGAAGGTCTGAGGTCGAGGGTTTGAGGGGTTAGAGGGGTTAGAGGAGTTCGAGGAGGTAAAAGACAATTGTAAAAGCCCTGCTTAAACATACGTCATTTACCTCCTCTTATCTTCCCTTACCTCCTCTTGTCTCCTTTATTCATTCACCTCCTTTTTACTACTTGTAAAAAGTTGAGTTATACTTTCCTCAAAACGACGGCCGAGCGTGCGGGGATGTATAGCTTAAGCCACTCCTTGTGGTCTTGTGCGTATAGCTGGTCGAAGTTTGTGAAGTGTGTGATGGTATCGTCTGTAAGTCCGTTGCCTCCGAAGTCGGGGTTGTCGGTATTGAGAACCACCTTGTAGGCGCCAGACGGAACGATGAAGCCATAGTCTGTGTACGAGCGGTTAGGCGAGAAATTGAAGACGAAGATAAGGTCGCCCCTCATGTAGGCGAGTATCTGGTCGCCGTCGTTGTGCCATATTTCCTGCACGGGTGTCTTGTTGAAGTTTTTCTCGCTCTTGATGACGTTGAGCATCTCGCGGTCGAAGTCGCCGAGGTAGTGGTAGTCGAGTTCCTTATTGTCGACAAGGTTCCATTGCCTGCGTGCGTACTTGTAGCTCCATCCGTTGCCCTCTCGTGGGAAGTCTATCCATTCGGGATGTCCGAACTCGTTGCCCATGAAGTTGAGGTAGCCTCCGTTGATGGTGGATGCCGTTACAAGCCTTATCATCTTGTGCAGGGCGATACCACGATGCACCATGAAGTTCTCGTCGCCCTTCTTGAAGTGCCAGTACATGTCGGCATCGATGAGACGGAAGACGATGGTCTTGTCTCCCACGAGTGCCTGGTCGTGGCTCTCACAGTAGGAGATGGTCTTCTCGTCGCTTCGTCTGTTCTTCACCTCCCAGAATATGGAGCTTGGCTTCCAGTCCTCGTCGCGCAGTTCCTTGATGGTCTTAATCCAGTAGTCAGGTATGTTCATGGCCATGCGGTAGTCGAAGCCATATCCTCCGTCCTTGAACTTGGCGGCCAGACCCGGCATGCCGCTTACCTCCTCGGCAATTGTCACGGCCTTGGGGTTCACCTCGTGTATGAGCAGGTTTGCAAGCGTGAGGTAGCAGATGGCGTTATCGTCCTGATGTCCGTTGAAGTAGTCCTGATAGCCACAGAATGCCTCTCCGAGTCCGTGGCTGTAGTATAGCATTGAGGTTACTCCATCGAAGCGGAAGCCGTCGAAATGGAACTCATTGAGCCAGTACTTGCAGTTGCTGAGCAGGAAGTGCAGCACCTGGTCCTTGCCGTAGTCGAAGCAGAGGCTGTCCCACGCCGGATGCTCACGCCTGCCTCCAGGATAGAAATACTGGTTGGGGTCTCCGGCAAGGTTGCCCAGTCCCTCAATCTCGTTCTTCACGGCATGTGAGTGTACGATGTCCATGATGACGGCGATGCCGTTCTGGTGGGCAGTATCTATGAGCGACTTCAGCTCCTCTGGTGTACCAAAACGGCTGGAAGCAGCGAAGAACGAGCTTACATGATATCCGAAGGAGCCATAGTAGGGGTGCTCCTGTATGGCCATGATCTGTATGCAGTTGTAGCCGTCAGCAATGACGCGTGGCAGCACATTCTCCTTGAACTCGGTATAAGTACCTACCTTCTCGGCGTCCTGTGACATACCGATGTGGCACTCGTAGATGAGCAAGGGAGACGTGCACGGCTTGAACTTCTTCTTCGACCACTGGTAAGGCTCTACATCCCACACCTGTGCGGAGAATATCTTCGTCGTATCGTCCTGCACCACTCTCTGTGCCCATGCGGGTATGCGCTCTCCGTTGCCGCCTTCCCAGTAGACGTGCATCTTGAAGAGGTCACCATGCTTCATGGCCTTGGCTGGCAGCTTGAGCTCCCAGTTGTCGGTACCCTTTAGTCTCTTGGCTCTATACTTGTCGCTCTCCTTCCAGTCGTTGAAGTCTCCTACAAGATAGATGTCAGTAGCATTTGGCGCCCACTCACGGAAGACCCATCCACGCGGTGTCTTGTGCAGTCCGAAATAGTCGTAACCGCTTGCGAAATCGGAGAGTGTTCTTTTTCCGTTGTCGGTGAGCTGTGCCAGTTTCCACAATACGTGGTCGTGTCTGCCCTGTATGGCCTGCTCGAACGGCTCGAGATAGGCGTCACTCTTTACAAGCCCAATGTGCTTAGGAGCTGCGGGCTTAACAGTTTTCTTCTTTGTAGCCATAGATTGTCTGGTAATAAATATTAAGTTGCTAACGTTTAGTTTAGATTCATCCGTGACGGCGTCAGGCTCTTACCTTGAAGATGGCCTTACGTATTTCTCCTGAGCCAACGCATGGCTTGTGGCCGTCCTGTGGCCAGAATATGGCAAAGTCGCCCGGCTTGCAGTTGACGAGTGTCGGGGAAGCCACGCCAGGATATTTTGTGACGTCCTTGGCATCGTTGTATTCGGCCTCTGGCAGATCGGAGAGTGGAATGTAGCCGTATGCCTCGGGTGCGTCGAGGGGTATCTGTATGTCGAGCATACGCCTGTGTGTCTCGAAGACGGCCTCCTCATCGGTCTTGCCCTTGGCAACTGCAATGTTCAGGAACAGGTCGTCGCCCTTGATTGGATGCTTGCCAACCTCAAGGGTCATCAGGTCGTGCTCCTTGACGAATTTGACAACCTCCTCGAAGAGGGGGTTCAGAGAAACATATTTCTCCAGGTTTTCCATTGTATCAACTACCATGATTTCTTTGTATTTAAGAGGTTAATGTATTTACTTATTTTTATAGAGAAGATAGAGAAGATAGAGAAGATAGGGGGAGATAGGGGGAGATAGAGGATTTAAAAAAGTGATGGACGATATAGATGAGGATTAGTCGTTGAAGCGCTTACCGCTCTCGTAATGTCCGGAGGATATCACCTTGCCGTTGCGGTCCTTCTCTACGAACTTGCCGTCACGACGGTCGTCAACATATGTTCCCTCGAAACGCTTGCCGTCTTTGTCTTCCTCTATGGCCTTGCCATTGCGCTGTCCATTATGGTAAATACCCTTGAAGCGGGAGCCGTCAGCGTAGTGTATCACCACCTCTCCCTCTACCCTACCATCGAGGAACGAGCCTTCGAATATGTCGCCCGTCTTCTTGGTAAGCTTTCCGTGTCCGTTCTGCTTGTCTGCCTTCCAGTCGCCCGTATAGATATCCCCATTACTCCATACGAATGTGCCCTGACCGGACTTGTCGCCCTCAACGAAATGGCCTGTGTATTTGTCGCCATTGGCATATCTTAGAATGCCCAAGCCCGTACGCTCGCCCTGCACATACTCGCCCTCGTAAACATCTCCGTTCTGGAACTTATATATTCCCCGTCCGTTCTGTATGTCGTCGAGCCAGTCGCCTACGTATATGTCGCCATCGGCATAGTGGTTGGTACCCTTTCCTGTACGCTGGTTGTTTGCCCACATGCCCTCGTATGTCGTACCGTCGCCCCAGTCGAAGAATCCCTTTCCCGACTTCTGGTCATCGCTCCAGTTGCCGTCGTAGAACGCTCCGTTGGAATAAGTATACTTACCCTTACCCTGACGCTTGTCCTTGAGCCAGTTGCCCTCGTATTTGTCGCCATTGTAGTAGTACATTATACCATGTCCCTGTTGGTAGTCACGGTACCATAGGCCTACATATTTATTGTTGTTGTTGAAATAGTATGTTCCCTGTCCGTGTTGCTGGTTCTGAAACCACTCGCCCTCATACTTCTCTCCGTCAGCAAACGTATATACTCCGAAGCCATGTCTCTTTCCCTTGACAAACTCTCCCTCGTATATGTTTCCGTTGTCAAAGGTCACGCTGCCCTTGCCATGGGGTTTGCCGGCCGAGATTTCTCCCTTGTAGACACCATGTATATTGTCCATGACGATATTGCATGAGCCAAGGACTACTTTCTGTGCTACGGCACCAAAAGGGAGCAAGGCGAAAAATAAAAATATTATTGGTTTTCTCATCAATACAGTTTCATTGTTAAAATCAACTCCAAAAGTAGCAAATTTAGTCCAACGAGCAAAATGTATTAGTATTTTTTAGTATTTTGTGTTTTTTTATTATTATCTTTGCCGCACATACGCAAGGAGCATAGGCAAATTGCGGTGCCAGAAAATACGAAAACATAAACCAAAACATACAACAGTTATGAGATTTGTTGCTATCATTCCAGCCAGATATGCCTCTACCCGCTTTCCAGGCAAGCCGCTGGCCATTCTTGGCGGCAAGCCCGTCATAGAGCATGTGTACAGAAAGGCCGCCGAGGTACTCGACGACGCCTACGTTGCCACCGACGACAGCCGCATAGAGGAAGCAGTAAAAGCTTTTGGCGGCAAAGTGATAATGACCGGCGCCAACCACAAGAGCGGAACAGACCGTATTGCCGAGGCGCTGGGAAAGATTGAGGGACAATGGGACGTTGTAGTGAACGTTCAGGGCGACGAGCCTTTCATACACAGGAGCCAGATTGAGGAGGTGTGCAGGTGTTTCGACGACCCCGACACGCAGATTGCCACCCTTGGCAAGCCGTTTGCTGACATGGAGGGCGTGCTGAACCCAAACTCGCCGAAGATAGTCACGGACAACAGAGGATATGCCATGTATTTCTCTCGCTCGCCGATACCATACGTCCGCGGCAAGGAACAGGCAGAATGGACAGACAACTTCTGCTTCCTGAAACATCTCGGCATTTACGCCTACAGAAGCGAGGTGCTCAAGGAGATAACGAAGCTCGGACAATCGCCACTGGAAATTGCCGAGAGCCTGGAACAGCTGCGCTGGCTGCAAAACGGCTACAAGATAAAGGTTGGGCTCACGGATGTGGAGACCATCGGAATAGACACGCCCGAGGACCTTAGGAAAGCAGAGATATTTCTGTCACAGCACGCGAACGGTCTGTAAGGCAGAACCGGGCATCGGGACGGCATCCCACAACCCATACTATCTTGCCTGAGGCATCCGTAACGACAAGCTGGCGACGCTTGGCCGTCAGAGGCATCTTCAGGCCGGTAAGGAAGTCGCTTAGCAACTTGCTGCCCTTCATGCCAAATGGCACGAAGCGGTCGCCAGGCTCTACGCCACGTACCGTAAGCGGGAAGATCACCTTGTCGGCATCAAGGCATGCGTGGCACCTGTCGCGAGAGATGGCATAGTCACTATTGATGACGGACGAGGACACACGAATCCTCGCTCCGGAAGGACAGACGTAAAGCCCGGGTTCTGGAATGGTCATTGGCCTGATAGCCTCCCCACTCTTTTCTGACAGCAACAACCGTCCACGGTCAAGACACAACTCGTGGGTGGCAGACAGCCATGTGCGTCCAGGCTCTCCGTCGAGGCTCTGGGACACCTGCGCCACCTGTGCGGAATTGAAGCCATAGGCGCTGAGAATGTTCCACAGATAATACTCCACAGACGGGAACGAGCGCAACAGGCTTATGCTGATTATTGCCTGCCCATCATTCCATTCCATACAGCCTGCGGCCGAGCTGACAGAGGCGTCCACAACCCGCTGTGCCTCGGCCATCCAGCGTGCCATATTCAGAATATTGGTCTTCACGGCCGGATTTACATCCTCAAGCATGGGTATGACATTAAGCCTTATCTTGTTGCGTTGGACGTCGGCTACAAGATTGGTGCTGTCCGTAACAAAATCCTGACCAAGGGCTGCAAGGTATTGCTCTATCTCACTTCTGTCCACACAGAGCAGCGGCCTTACAACGAGTCCGTTTCGGGGCGCCATGCCCGTGAGACCGTTCAGTCCCGTACCCCGTATGATGTTCAGCAGGATGGTCTCTACATTGTCATCCCGATGGTGTGCCACACATACCGATTGGGCATCAATGTCACGGCAGAGCTGTCGGAAATAAGAATAGCGCAGGTCGCGTGCCGCCATCTCTATGCTTACTTTGTGCAGGGAGGCGTATTCCCTTGTGTCGAAGTGAATTCTGTGGAGCTCCACTCCGCATTTCCGGCATAGCGACACACAGAACTCCTCGTCGCGTACGGACTCGTCACCCCGCAGGTGGAAATTGCAATGGGCAGCATCGACATCGTAGCCAAGACCATGCAGCAACAGCAGCAAGGCCACGCTGTCGGCACCTCCCGACAAGGCGACAACTTGCTTACGGTCCTTGTCGAGCAGAGTGTTCTCCTTAATAAAGGACGCCACTTTTAGGGTGACGTCCTTCGCAATATTGTCATTCGACATACAATACAAGCCCCTTTAGATATTCACCTTCCGGATGGTAGATATTGATAGGATGGTCAGCAGGCTGATGGAGCTGGTGCAGGATGCGCACCTTGCGTCCAGCCTGAGCCGCAGCCGTGAAGACGGCATTGCGGAAATTATCCTTGGTGACCACCTGTGAGCAGCTGAATGTAAACAGAATGCCTCCACTCTTTATCTTCTCAAATCCCTTAACATTGAGCCTTGTGTATCCTTTCAGCGCATTGTGCAGGGCACCGCGATGCTTTGCAAAGGCTGGAGGATCGAGGATGATAAGGTCGTATTTGCCCTCGTTGGCGTCAAGGAACTTGAAGGCATCCTCGCAGAATGCCTCATGCCTCTTGTCACCTGCGAAGTTGAGGTCTACATTGGCATTGGTAAGCTCTATGGCCTTGGCGCTGCTGTCGACAGAATGGACAAGCGTGGCACCGCCGCGCATGGCGTAAACGGAGAAGCCCCCCGTATAGCAGAACATGTTGAGAACGCTCTTGCCCTTGGAGTATTTCTCAAGGAGCAGTCTGTTCTCTCGCTGATCGACAAAGAAGCCTGTCTTCTGTCCCTTCAGCCAGTCGACATGAAACAACAGCCCGTTCTCCTTGGTGGTATTCTCGTCACTACCTCCATGTATGAAGCTGTTCTGCTGTCCCAAGTCTGCCTTGAAGGGCAACGTAGTCTCACTTTTATAGTATACGTTCTCGATTCTGTCCTGCATAACCTCGACAAGGGCTGCGCACACGTCCATACGGCACACGTGCATGCCAACGCTATGCGCCTGCATTACTGCCGTCTTGCCATAGCAGTCGATGACAAGCCCCGGCAGGTTGTCACCCTCGCCATGCACAAGGCGATAGGTATTGTTGTCATCGCTGTCGGCAATGCCGAGGCTGCGCCTTACCTCCAATGCCGAGGCAAGCCGCGATGTCCAGAACTCATGGTCGATGTTGATGTCGCGGAACGACAGGACCCTGACCGATATGGAGCCTATCTGATAATGGCCAACTGCCAAAAAAGTACCATCCGAGGACAGCACCCTGACGATGTCGCCCTCAGCTATGCCTTCATCGCTACGTTGTATGGCACCAGAGAAAATCCAGGGATGAAACCTTCTGAGCGACTCTTCCTTGCCCCGTTTCAAATATATGTTTCTATACATAAGTCTTTGTCTAATATGATGAGTACTACTATTTTATTCTACTCTCTCTCCTTGCGACGCATCCTCCACATTGGAGGCCTCCTGCTGCATGTTTTCCTCGGACACGACCTCAAGGACATAACCGTCCGACTGCAACAGCCGCATTATCTCCTCATAGAGCATTATGCAACTCCACGCATCTGTAGCCGCATACACCTTCTGCTTATCCGTGAGTACATCGTTCTCCCAGTTGGTGAGCCTCTGCCGCTTGCTAATTTTCTGTCCGAAGATGTTTGCATAGAGCTTTTGCAGGCTACGGTCCTCAATGCCAATGTTTCCTACAATGTCCTGAAGGTCAATGAATAGCCCGGGCTTGAAGTCCTCGCGCTTCTTTAGCATCAGTATGTCATCATGCCACGACAGACCAATCTTCTTTACAGTCTTGTCCTCAAGAAGGCGCTTTATGGCAGGAGTAATACCTGTATAGTTGAGCCTGAACAGAAAACAGATGTCGCGGCTCGACACCTGAAGCAGCGATACCTTATGCATCTCGCCACGCTTGAACGACGGACGAGTCTCGGTGTCCACACCAAGAATGTCACGGGACAGAAGATAGTCCACAGCCTTCTCAGTCTCTCCTGCAGACACGATAACCACTATCCTGCCAGGAAACGTCACCAAAGGTAATGCTGTTATGGAATGCTTGTCAAACTTATTATATATTACTCTTTTCATTGCCAAATGGATGTTACGATTTGCAAAATTAGAAAAAAGTTAGCAAATTATGGAAGAATCTGAGTTTTTTACGCTATTTTTGCAGTTAAAAAACGAAACATTTGACAAATGGCTAAGAAAAAGACAGACCGAAAGAACAAAAATACAAATGAGACACGAAGCATCAGAAGCATTATTTCCAACGAGACCACTGATGCCATGTTTGGCCTAATACTCATAGCGATAGCCATAGTAATGATTATCGCCATGGGGTCATTCTTCGCTACAGGAGCGGCCGACCAGAGCATCTTGGAGAACATGCGGCCTGGCGAGTGGCTCAACAGCGACAAGCAATTCACCAACTACTGCGGCTCCTTGGGAGCATTGCTGGCATACTACCTTATGACAGTAAACTTCGGTTTACCGGCATTCATCATACCCGTATTCGTAATTATGGTAGGACTGAAACTGTTACGGGCATACAACGTAAACTTATGGAAGTGGTTCTTCGGAATGGCTCTCGTAATGATTTGGTCGTCGGTGACATTCGCCAAGATACTGACTCCCATAATGAGCGGGCTGATATTCAATCCCGGAGGCAACCACGGACTATACTGCGTACAGCAACTGGAAAACCTCATAGGTCCTCCCGGACTGACAGCCATTCTATTCCTTGTTGCGACAGCCTTCCTGGCTTACCTCAGCGCAGAGACCATAGAGGTGATAAGGAAAGCTCTGAACCCCGTGGAATACCTTACATCAAAGATAAAGTTCAGCGTCACCAATACCCTGCACAAAGACGAGGAAGGGGTAGTGGAACCCATCTATGAGCAGAACTATGGCGACAGCGAAGACACATACAACAGCATAGACAACAGTAGCGACGGGGAGAAGGCACAGACTGTTGACTTGACTGATACCGAGGGTGTGCAGACACAGGCCATAATGGTTGAGCAGCCCGATGAACAGGACGGAGAGAACACGCTGAACGAGGAAGTGGACTGTGACCTGACGGTAACAGCGGCACCTGCCGTGGAGCAAGGACAAGGACGGGACCTTACAATAGAGGATATAATGAAAACCCCGATAAATCCCCTCGAACCGTTTGTCAACTACAAGAAGCCAGGACTTGACCTTCTAAAGAAATACGAGGACAACAACAGACCCGTCGTTGACATGGAGGAGATTACGGCCAACAAGAACCGCATCGTAGAGGTTCTCGACAGCTTCGGCGTGAAGATTAGCCGGATAAGCGCTACCGTCGGACCAACCATCACCCTATATGAGATTACTCCCGCCGAGGGCGTGAGAATAAACAAGATCAGAAATCTTGAGGATGACATCGCCCTGAACCTGGCAGCATTGGGAATACGTATCATCGCCCCAATACCGGGACGCGGAACCATCGGTATAGAGGTTCCAAACAAGAAACCGCAGATTGTCTCCATGGAGAGCGTCATAAACTCTAAGAAATTCAAGGAGTCGAGGATGGAGCTGCCCGTAGTGATTGGAAAGACTATCTCGAACGATGTCTTCATGTTCGACCTGCACAAGCTGCCCCACCTTCTCGTGGCCGGTGCCACAGGACAGGGAAAGTCTGTTGGTCTTAACGCCATCATCACATCGTTGCTTTACAAGAAACACCCCAACGAGCTGAAATTCGTACTTGTAGACCCGAAGAAGGTGGAGTTCTCCATATACAACCAGATAACATCGCACTATATGGCATCGCTGCCCGAAAACGAGGACGAGCCTATCATCACGGATGTCAACAAGGTTGTAAGGACTCTCAACTCCCTGTGCAAGCTCATGGACCACAGGTACGACATGCTGAAGATGGCTCAGGTAAAGAAGATTGAGGAATACAACGACAAGTTCATCAACCACCACCTCGACCTTACGAAGGGGCATGAGTACATGCCTTACATAGTGGTCATCATCGACGAGTTCGGAGACCTCATCATGACCGCCGGCAAGGAGATAGAGCTGCCAATAGCACGTATCGCACAGCTGGCACGTGCCGTAGGCATACACATGGTGATAGCCACCCAGCGACCGACAACGAAGATTATCACAGGTAACATCAAGGCCAACTTCCCCGGACGTATTGCCTTCCGCGTGACATCAGTAGTTGACTCAAGAACCATCCTCGACCGCAAGGGAGCCGAGCAGCTGGTGGGCAAGGGCGACATGCTGTTCCTTGCCGGTGGCGACCCCATACGCGTGCAATGCGCATTCATAGACACACCGGAGATAGAAAACGTCAATGACTTCATCTCAAACCAGCCAGGACCAGTCGCTCCAATGGAGCTTCCAGAACCTGCCGATGAGGGCAGCGGTGACTTCAGTGGTGACGGCTCTGCCGACCTGAAGAGCCTCGACCCATTCTTCGAGGAGGCAGCCCATGCCATTGTGGTATCGCAGCAAGGCTCGACAAGCATGATACAACGGCGCTTCTCTATAGGTTACAACAGGGCAGGAAGACTTATGGACCAGCTTGAGGCCGCAGGCATTGTTGGCGCACAATTGGGATCAAAGCCGCGTGACGTGCTCATCACAGACGAGAACACGCTGAACACACTTCTCGCCAAGCTCAGAGGATAAGCAGGAGACAGGCGACACAAGAACCAAACATACATTAATATATATAACAACATCAAGACATGAAAACTAAACTGATTTCACTCATAATGGTCCTGTTCTGCATCAACGCCACAGCACAGAATGCAGAGCAGGCAAAGAAGATACTCGACAAGACTGCTGCCGTAGTGGGCAACAAGAACGGAGCAAGCGCAAACTTCAAGATGTCGAGCGAGAAAATAGGCACGGCAACGGGAACCATCGCCATAAAGGGAAAGAAATTTCAGGCTACCACACCAAAGGCTATTGTGTGGTTCGACGGAAAGACACAATGGAGCTACCTGAAGTCGACCAACGAGGTAAACATCACTACTCCCACAGAGGCCAAGCGAATGAAGATGAACCCTTATACCTTCATTACGATGTACAAGAGCGGCTACAATATGGGGGTGAAGACTTCCGGCAACAACTACGTCGTTCACCTGACGGCACAGAACAAGCAACGCAGCGTGCAGGAGCTGTACGTTACCGTGAACAAGACCAAGTATACCCCTGTACAGGTAAGGATGAGAGAAGGCAACACATGGACTACCATCAACATCAGCAACTTCAAGGCAGCAAAGCTGCCCGACTCTGCATTCACCTTCAATGCCAAGGACTATCCTACAGCCGAAGTTGTAGACCTAAGGTAAGAGGACACGCAGAAATAAAGACATAACAGATATATAAAAACAGCCGCGAGATGAACAAAATCGAGATATTCAAAGCTCTGTACCGCCACAGACGACTTGCCGAGAAACGTGACCCCATGTACTCACAGAACAAGGCGGCAAAATGGATTATTGGCTTTATGTCATTGTTCATCATCGCCTACCTGATGTTCTTTGCCGTGATATTCGCATTGGCGGTAAACTCCAGCCGCAACACTACAGCCCTGGAGATGATGCTTGGCATCATGCCTTTCGTCATGGCGGTAGACTTCGGAGTAAGGTGGCTGTCACAGCAAACTCCCTCGCAGATCATCAAGCCGTATATCCTGCTGCCCCTGCCACGGTATGCCTGCATAGACACGTTCATCTTCAGGTCACTCTTCAACTCCGGCAATACGATATGGCTCGCCATGCTCCTACCCTATTGCCTTATGTCGGTATTCTTCGCCTATGGTCTCGGCTCGTGCCTGCTGCTGATCTGTATGTTCATGATACTGGTGCTTGCCGACAGCCAGTGGTACTCCATAGTGAGAACGCTCGTTCTGAACCATCAGCTATGGTGGCTGCTGCCTTTAGGTGTCTATGCCCTGGTATTCTCTCCGCTGTACTTTAGTTTTGACGAGTTCTTCGACTTTTACAGCCATATCGGCACCTTGCTCGACATGGGTAGTCTTCTGCCGTTGGCTGCCGCATTATTGTTGCTGGCAGCACTGACGGCCGTCAACAGGAAACTGCAATACGACAACGTCATGGCAGAAATAGGACGGGCACCAAAGGCCACTACCATCAAGCACGTATCTGAGTTCAGCTTCCTGAATAGTTATGGCGAGATTGGCGAATACCTGAAACTGGAGATAAAGAGCCTTCTGCGCAACAAGAACCCGCGCAAGAGCTTCATCAGCGCTACGGTGCTGGTGGTATTGATAACTCTCATATGCACCTTCTCTGACGTCTACGACGGAGTAGGCATGACAAACTTCTGGTGTCTGTACAACCTCGTTGTATATGCGTCAATGCTCCTGATTAAGGTGATGGGCAACGAGGGCAACTATATCGATGCGCTGATGGTACACAAGGAGAACATCCTCTCCTTGCTCAGAGCCAAGTACATATTCTTCTGCGGACTGATACTTGTCCCCACCCTGTTGCTGATGCCAACGGTCATCATGGGCAAATGGACATTGTGGATGATTCTGTCATACGCCCTGTTCACCATAGGGTTCCAGTACTTCGTCATCTTCCAGATGGCTGTATACAACAAGACCTCTATTCCGCTAAATACCAAATTTACGAGCAAAAACGGAGTGGAGAACAACTACTTGCAGATTGTCATCAGTCTGTCTGTATTTATAGTCCCTATCACATTTATTGAAATTCTCCAGTCATTCCTAAGCGAAATGGTTGCTTACGGCATAATGGCTGTCATAGGAATGTCGTTTGTCATAACCAACAAGCTGTGGATACGCAACATATATACCAGGCTGATGGCACGCCGTTACGAAAACATGGAGGGATTTCGCAGCAGCAGATAGGACAAGTACCCAAAGGCTCATTATTTGTAGGTATTTTCATCCATAATGCCGTTATGACGCAACTTTTTACTATCTTTGCAATAAAAGAAAATATTAGCAGATGAGGTTATCCGATTTAAAGACTGGCGAGCGTGGCGTAATAGTAAAAGTGAAAGGCCACGGAGGTTTCAGGAAAAGAATTGTTGAGATGGGGTTCATC
>SAMEA3663028__coassemble_186_pt1 | contig 28036 bp, 24 predicted proteins | sample SAMEA3663028__metabat2_high_PE_024 | metagenome-assembled genome bin SAMEA3663028 (sample SAMEA3663028) | pig gut metagenome | biome: pig gut; feature: pig-associated habitat; material: faeces | place: France | collected 2012 | reverse complement strand
TATTGGGACGCAGAACTGAAAGGCCTGTTCGACACCAGCAGCGGCAACTACGTTTACAATGAGCCTACGATAACGATGCCGGATGAGGACTTTGACCTCGTGGCATGTTACGAGCCTATGGACAACCCCATCTCTGAGGGATATACTCCCATAAGGATCAACGAGATAAGCGCAGCCAACGATATCTACGTAAACGAATATGGCAAGAAGAACGACTGGGTGGAACTCTATAACACCACCGACGAGCCTATAGACGTGGAAGGCATGTTCCTAAGCAACGATGCCAATAATCCAAGGCTCTGCATACTCTCCAAGGGTGACACAAACGCCAGCACCGTCATCCCAGCCAAGGGACACATGGTTGTATGGTGCGACAAACTGGCTACTGCCCAAGACCTGCATACCACCTTCAAGCTGTCTGCCACAGGAGGCACCGTGGCTATCACGGCAGCAGACGGGTCATGGACTGACACCATCACCTATCCCGAACACGACGGATTCTCTACAATAGGACGATATGCCGATGGCTCACAGAGAATATATCATCTAACAACCCCAACCATAGGCAAGGCCAATATCATGACCTCGTATGCCGAGATGCTCGAAGAACAGGTCTCTGGTATCAGAAACGAAACTGTCTCAATCGGCAACAGCATAACACTGAGACTGGCAGCAGGCAACTTTATAGTAAGGTCTAATGCAGAATGGGCAAGTATCGAGGTATACACTCTCGGAGGACAGAAGGTCGCAGAGACAGCTGTTGACATTACAGGAGGCATCGGCACATATGCTGCCCCAGCCTTACCTCACGGCTGCTATATAGCCAAGGCTACAGACAGCAACGGCAAGACTGCAACCATGAAGATTGGAAAGTAAGATTTGCTAGGACGCATGTATATATTGCCGCACCAAGCAGTACCTCTCCGTGGTCCTGCTTGGTGCGGACTGTTGTTTAGGCATTTATTTATCCACGAAAAGCCACTTTAATAAAATAAAAATGATTAACTTTGCAACAAAATTGAAAAAATAGAGTTTTATATAATAACAATACCAACCATAAAAAATAGAACAGTTTCCAAAAATGAAAAGAAACATATTATCAATACTACTGTTGATAATGTGCCCGTTGCTCGCTACGGCACAATCGTCAATGACCGATGACCAACTGATGCAGTTTGTAATTAAAGAGCATAATGCCGGAACTTCACAGCAGCAGATAGTAACCAAGCTCATGCAACGCGGCGTAGACATCCAGCAAATCAGAAGGGTAAAGGCAAAATACGAACGCCAGATAAAGCAGAGCGGACTCGGAAATGTTGCCGACAAGGCCGTTGGAGACGCAGAGACAAGAATGAGGCAGAACAACGGCAAGACAAAGGACTCAAATACGCCAGAGATTACAACATCTAAAGATGCCGGAACAAGCTACCACATCCAGGACATCACCACATGGCAGCAGACATACGACGAGAACAGCGAGGATTTCATCAGGATGCAGGCCGAGCTGGGCGGACTGTTGCCTACCGACTCAATAGAATGGCTCAACCAGCTGCTGAAGGAGAAAGAACTGGACCAGAAGAAGGTCTTCGGACGTGACATTTTCAACAACAAGGAGCTGACATTCGAGCCGAATATGAACATCGCTACGCCGCAGAACTACAAGCTCGGGCCTGGTGATGCCGTATTCATTGACATCTATGGAGCATCTCAGAAAACAATTGAGGGAACAATATCTCCAGATGGCGAAATCACCATTGACGGCTTTGGCCCCGTGCATGTCAGCGGACTTACCGTAGCACAAGCCAACAGCAAGCTCAGGTCAACTCTTGGCGCACGGTACAGCAGCAGCCAGATAAAGCTCACTGTTGGTCAAACCAAGACCATCATGGTAAACGTCATGGGCGAGGTAAAGGTTCCGGGCACTTATACCCTCTCCGCCTTTGCAACAGTATTCCATGCACTTTACATGGCAGGAGGAACCAATGAGCTGGGAACACTCAGAAGCATCAAAGTCTATCGCAACAACAAGCTCGTAACGGTTGTCGACATCTACGACTACATCCTCAACGGCAAGTTGACAGGCAACATCCGTCTGGCAGACAACGACGTTATCGTTGTTGGGCCATACGACTGTCTCGTGAACATCACCGGCAAGGTGAAAAGACCAATGTACTATGAGATGAAACGCAATGAGAGCTTAAGCACGTTGCTCAAATACTCTGGCGGTTTTGCTGGCGACGCATACACCAAGTCTGTCAGAGTGGTGAGAAAAACGGGGCAGCAGCGCTCGGTATTCAACATCGAGGAGTTTGACATGGCGTCATTTCATGTCAGCGACGGCGACTCCGTGAGCGTAGACTCCATACTGCCACGATACGAGAATACCGTAGAGCTGAAAGGTGCGGTGTTCCGTCCGGGACTATACCAGCTCGGTAACAACATCAACAGCGTACGCTCACTCATAGAACATGCCGAAGGCATAACAGAGGAGGCATTTACCAACCGCGCTGTCATGCACCGCATGAAGGCAGACCGTACACTTGAGGTTGTAAGCGTAGACCTTGCAGGCATCCTCAACGGTACATCAGCCGATATTCCACTGAAAGAGAACGACGTACTCTTCGTTCCGACAAAGCAAGACGCCATGATTGACCGCACCATCACTATACATGGCGAGGTACACTACCCCGGCATATACAAATATGCAGACAACGAGACCATCGAGGACTTCATCTTGCAGGCTGGTGGACTGCGCGAGTCAGCATCAATGGTGAAAGTGGATGTCGCACGCCGCGTGAGCGACCCAAAAGCAACAGTCAACGACTCCATTATTGCCCGCACATATAGTTTCGCCATTAAGGACGGATTTGTTATCGACGGCACACCGGGCTTCACACTAATGCCTTTCGATGAAGTATATGTCAGGAAGAGCCCGGGCTATAGCGCACAACAGAACATCAAAGTGGAAGGTCAGGCCATGTTCCCTGGAACATACACCCTGTCCATGAAAAACGAACGACTCAGCGACATACTGAAAAAAGCCGGAGGTGTCACCGATTTGGCCTACACTCCAGGTGCACGTCTTGAGAGGCGCATCACTCCTGACGAGAAACTTCGAATGCAGACCATAACCAATATGCTCAACTCTCAGAGCGGCAATGACAGCCTCGACATCAAGAAACTTGATTTGGGCAACACATACTATGTCGGTATCGAACTTGACAAGGCGATAGCGGAACCAGGCGGTGACGCAGACATCGTACTGCGTGAGGGTGACAGGCTCATCATTCCGGAATACAACGGAACAGTCAAAATCTCGGGTGACGTAATGTACCCGAACACCGTGGCTTACGAGAAAGGCAAGCGTGCATCATACTACATAGACCAGGCCGGCGGATGGGGTGACAGAGCAAAGAAGAGCAACACGTACATCATTTATATGAATGGTACCGTGGCGAAAGTCGGCCACAATGCCAAGATTATGCCTGGATGCGAGATTGTCGTGCCGAGCAAGCCCAAGAAGGATGCACGCACGCTTGCACAGATACTGACTATCGGCACCAGCGTGGCATCGCTCGCAACAATGATCGCAACAATAGCTAACATTGTAAAATAAAGCTATCTGAAAGCCAAACATGCAAAATGTCTAAAATGGAAAACAATAAAACACCTGAAGTTATTGACCTGAGGGTCATATTCAGCAAAATTTGGTCGGAAAGGAAACTGTTCTACAAAGTTTTGCCAATCACATTTGTTCTCTCATGCGCTTACATCCTTTGCATACCGAGAACCTATACCTCAAGCCTAAGCCTCGCTCCGGAAATCGGCGGCATGGGCATGGAAGGTACCCTTGGCTCACTGGCATCATCATTCGGCATAGACCTTGGTTCCATGGAAACGACAGACGCCATCAACCCCATGCTCTATCCTGACCTGATGGAAGACAATGGTTTTGTAGTAGGCCTGTTCTCGGTACGGATTAAGACATCCGATGGAGAGATAGAGTCAAGCTACTATGACTATCTTACAAAATATCACCAGGCTCCATGGTGGTCCAAACCTATCCAGTGGGTAAAGAATCTGGTAACAACTAAGCACGAAGGTATCAAGGGGAATACTGGAAACAACCCGTACGTGTTATCAAAGCGTCAGGACGACATCGCCAACATGATTAGGGACGACATATCAATAAGTGTTGACAAGAAAACTGCAGTGATAACTATCACCGCCAAGGCTCAGGACGCACTGGCCTGCAAAATACTTGCCGACTCCGTAAAGGAACGCCTGCAGGACTTCATTACAGACTATCGTACGAACAAATCCCGTGTAGATGAGCAATACTACAAGAAACTCCTGGACGAGGCAAAACAGAACTATGAGAGCGCACGTCGGCTCTATGGCAACTATGCAGATGCCAACACCGACGTCACCCTTGAGAGCTTCCGCGCCAAGCAGGAGGACCTTGAGAACGACATGCAGCTGAAATTCAATACCTACAGCACGCTGATGACACAATATCAGGCTGCCAAGGCAAAGGTTCAGGAGCGCACACCTGCATTCACAGTTGTCAAGGGTGCTGCGGTACCAGTAAAGCCAACTGGACCAAAGAGAATGCTATTTGTATTAGGAATGGTAATATTAGCATTCTTTGGAACAATCGCATATCTGCTGAAAGAAGACATCAAGCATTTTTTGTTGCCTGACAAGAAATAAGAAATGGATACAAACAAAAGAATTGTCGTCAACACATTAGCTCAGCATATAAGGGCGGTTCTGAACATAGGTATGTCGCTTTTTGCGACAAGGTTCATACTTCAGGCTCTCGGTAACTCTGACTTCGGAATATTTTCGCTGATAGGCAGTACCGTAGCAATGCTTGGCTTTATCACCAACGCACTTGTTGTGACCACCCAGCGACACCTGTCATTCAGCCACGGCGCTGGCCTGAGTGACGAGACCAGGCGGATATTCGCCAACAGCCTTTTCGTTCATATTGTCATGTGCATTGCACTGATGGTTATTCTGGTAGCCATAGAGCCATTCCTATTCTGTGGTTTTCTGGAGATTGACGATTCCAAAATTCCAACTGCCAAACAGGTATATTTCATAGTGATGGCTATGTTGCTTCTTTCTGTGATAACATCGCCATACAGGGCAGTATTCATTGCACGCGAGAACATCGTATACATTTCCATAATTGACTTCCTTGATGGCTTTATACGTCTGGCTTTGTCGATAGCACTTCTGTATGTATCACACGACCGTCTGATTACCTACACCTGGATGATGTTTTCCATAAGCACATTCAACCTGCTGGCTTTTGCCCTATATGCACGGCGCAAGTTCCCTGAGACCTGCCTTTGGCCCAAAAGGGAGAACATAAATAAGTCTACCATATTCAAGATTATTGATTTTGCAGGATGGACTATCTATAGCACAGGTTGCATAATAGGCAGGAATCAGGGTATGGCAATAGTGCTAAACACATTCTTTGGCACCATTATAAATACGGCATACGGCATAGCATCACAAGTGTGCAATGCCGTCCAGTTTGTATCACAGGCTGTCATCAACGCCATGAGTCCCCAGATAATTAAGGCAGAGGGCAATTTGGAGAGACACCACATGTTATCGCTTGCCGAAGTGTCGTGCAAATACTCATTTCTGCTTCTTGCCATACTGGTTATTCCTATTTGCTTCGAAATGCCTGATCTATTGAAGATATGGCTTGGAGAAACCCCAGAGAGCACGGCTGAAATTAGCCGTTTCATACTTGTCGCCACGCTCGTAGACCAAACAACCTTGGGGCTCGGCATTGCCAACCAGGCTATAGGCAATATCCGTAACTACTCACTTACAGTTAACACCATAAAGGTCATGACACTGCCAATAGCCTATCTGTCACTGGCTTTAGGATTTGACATTATAATCACCATGTGGTGCTACGTCGGCATTGAGGGAATATGCGCCATCACACGCCTTCCATTTCTGAAGCATACTGCCGGACTTTCAATCCGTCACTATACAGGAAAAGTACTGATGAAGATATTCTTCCCTACCCTAACGCTCATATTAGTTGGCTACCTATGCACCAGCACCATAACCACTCAATACAGGTTCTTCCTGACTTTCCTGCTATCTTTTATGGCAGGTGCCATAAGTATTTGGACTACTTCATTGAGCGATAAAGAAAAAGACATATCGCTACACTTATTTAAAAGATAATAGCAAATGAACAGCATAATAAAAAACGCTTTAGGTTCAAAATATCCCATCATACAAGACTGGTTGTTCAGGCTTATAGGAAAGGTATCGCCCAAGACCCTCGCAGCTATACAATACAAGAGAGGTTTTGGAAAGCCATTAGACTGGAATAATCCAAAAGACATAAACGAGAAAATCAATTGGCTAAAGTTCAATTACGACACCTCGCTGTGGACTGATTATTCCGACAAGCTCAAGGTTAGAGAACATATAGCACGACTTGGACTTAGCAACATGCTGGTAGAGCTTTACGGTCATTGGGACAAGGCTTCCATGATTGACTGGAACTCTCTTCCTGAAAAGTTTGTAATGAAGACAAATAATGGCAGCGGTGACGTGCTGATTTGTCATGACAAATCAAAACTCGACCCCAAGGAATGCAATATCCTGTTACAAAAACACCTAACCGGCAGGTTTGGCGATTCTATGGGCGAGCCACACTACAACAGTATCAAGCCATGCATCATTGCTGAGGAGCTGCTTGACAACACTAAACAGCCTATAGCATCGTCCTCCCTCATTGATTACAAGATATGGGCTTTTGACGGCAAACCGGCATACATATGGGTTTGCTTCAACCGTACTCATCACTCTGTTGATGTCGGAGTATACGACCTTGACTGGAATTTCCATCCTGAGTTCAGCATCTCCACCCCTCATTACCGACTTACTGATATTGCCGTTCCTCGTCCAAAGTCATTAGACCAGATGCTTCGTGCGGCCTCTATACTCTCTAAGGGATTTCCCGAACTGCGTGTAGACCTATATGAAGTTGACAACAAGCCCTATTTTGGCGAGCTAACCTTCACATCAGCAGGAGGTTTCAACGACTTTTATTCTCAGGATTTTTTGAATATCCTTGGCGACATGACAATTCTTCCCTGATAAAGACATACGTTCAATAAGATGATCGAGAAGCTGAAAAAGACAAGCCTTATGCAAATAGCTATCCTGACATTCCTGATAGTGAATGTCAGCATAAGCTTTACGGCATTCCATTTCCTGCAGGGTATTTCCTATTTGGTATGGAGTATATGCTGTCTCAGCTTTGCTGTCCTAAGTGTCCTCTCTATTCGCAAGCCTGTTATCACCTATCTTGACGCATGCGTTATCACCTACCTAACAATGCTGATGGTGTTTACCATCATCAACGGCACTGATATCAAAACAGCTTTATACCGCTCTATAGAAGTCGTTCTGCTCATTCTCGTCCTTAACTATTGGCAAAAGCCGGAGACCGTGGTGAAAACATTTGCAACAGTATTGTCCGTATGCGTATACGCCAACCTCATGATAATGATAGTATTCCCAGACTGGATGTTTGCCGCCAAAGACACTTTCGACAGCCATTTGCTTGGAGGCAACTACAACCAAATAGGAAGCAGACTGGTATTTGTCCTCACAATGACATCTATATGTATAAAGTTCAGCAAATGGTGGATAGTAAATTTGGTAGCCTTGATGATAGTCTCCATTATCACGCTCACACTGGTAGGCTCCATGACATCATTATCGTGTATCCTCCTGTTCATACTGTTCTGCCTCATCCCGTCCTTGAGGTTTCAAAAATTATGTCTTGTGTCATTCTTCTTGTTCTATCTCACATTCCAGTTCTTCGTTGTATTCAGTGGAGAAGGATTGCACAACAACTCATTAGCAGTATATATAATTGAGGATGTTCTTGGGAAAGACATAACCTTCACCAACCGTACCCAGCTATGGGATGCAGCAGGCAGCAAGTTTGCCGAGTCGCCAATAATCGGCTATGGTTTCGTAGACAGTGAATGGTATTTGTCAGAAATGGATTCCTTTGCCATAGGCCCTCACAATTTCATCTACAATGTCCTGATAAATGGTGGGCTGTCTCTGATGACCATACTCCTGCTGACAGCAATAATGGCCTTAAGGAGTATTCGCCAGTGTTTTGACAAGACAGCAGCCCTGCTCCTTATGGGAACATGCACCATGCTTTTCATGATGACTATGGAAGTATATCCATTCTTCTTCTTGTTTAGCATGTTCTACGTCATCTACTATTATCCAACTATGAAATTCCAGAAACATGAGTCAAGCCAACAATAATAGCACGACGGCATCACCAAGACTTACTATTGTAATGCCCTTTTTCAACAATAAAGTTCTAACAGGCAAGATGATAGACAGTATTGTTGCCAATACGTTTACAGAATGGGAACTGATAGCCGTCGACGATGGCTCAGACGATGACACGCTCAGCTATCTTTCAAAATACGAAAACAACCCACGTATTACGATTGTCCACAGGGATATACAGCCCAAGGGTGCACAGACATGTCGCAACATGGGGCTGTCTCTGGCTCAAGGCGAATACATCATGTTTGTAGATTCCGATGACTATATCACTCCGACATGTCTAAATACGAGGGTTGAGCATATAGCACGCAATCATGAGCTCGACTTCATGGTATTTCCCTCAGCAGTCCTCATTGACGACACTATATATACAGATGCTCCTAAAGACCTCTATGGATACAACGTCTACGACGATGATATCAAGGCATTCGCACGCCGCGAGCTACCTTTCATCGTCTGGTCTAATATCTATAGAACCAACTCATTGCGCAAAGCAGAGATAAAATGGGACACAAAGCTTCTGTCACTTCAAGATGCTGATTTCAACCTTCAAGCCATTACAGCTGGACTGAGGTATGACTATGCTCACACCATGCCCGACTATGGCTACCGGACATCTTACAGCATAAACTCCATATCAAAGAAAATTTGCTCCAAGGAACACTCCGACAGCAACATCTATGCTATGGAGAAGTTCTTCCGTACTCTGAGGAAACACTTTGGACACAAATATGACCTGGCAGCCTTTCAGGGAGTATTGAACCTATATAATACCATCTTCACCAATGGGATAGAAAAAAAACTTGCTTTCAGAATGGCTGATTGCGTATACTCCTTCCATCGAACTTTCGGGCGTATATTCAGACTACAAATAAAGTCTACACTGTTACTGGAGCGGCTCATACCACGCAAGAGGGCAAGACAAATACCTATGATTCCCTATCTGCTACCGTTCATAATAAGGAAAAAAAAGGTACGCAAAAGAATTACCCCCATCAAATAAGCTCATCATGAAACGACTTTCCGTAATCATAGTAACCTACAACTCCGAGCACGACATCTATGACTGTCTGGCATCAATAAGGAAGCACCAGGACTTGCAGCCTGAGGAGCTGGAAATCATCATTGTTGACAACAACAGTCGTGACACTGACGGCATGTTTGCGAAACTCCGCGAGCTTTACGGCAATGACATCGTCCTGGTCAAGAACACCCACAACGGCGGCTACGGACAAGGCAACAATGTTGGTATCAGGATGGCTACCGCCCCAGTGATACTGATAATGAATCCTGACGTAAGGCTACTCATGCCGATATTCAAGACGGCAACAGATGCTTTTCTGGAAGACAGCCGGTTGGCCATGTACGGCCTGAAGCAGATGCTTACGGAGTCTATACCCAGCAGCAACTCCTTCTGCTGTGCCTATACCGTCAACGGCTATCTGCAGACCCTCTTGACCTCGCTTTGTAACCGCCTTGGCATTTACATTCCCCGCTACATGCATTTCTCTGGCTCATGCTTCTTCATTCGCAAGAAGATGTTTGAAGAGGTCGGCTTGTTTGACGAGTCGGTATTCATGTATGGAGAAGAGGAAGACATACACTACCGTCTATGGACCTCAGGTTACCGCAAGATGGTATACAACGGAACATTAAAGTATATCCATCTTGTCAAGGACCGCAAACCAGATATTGCCTACGAACAGAAGATTATAGATGTAGCCGTGTTTCAAAACAGCAAAAAAGGCATACCAGCCATAAATACTCTTCGCAACAGGCTCAGGAACAACAGTCTACTTATTGCTCGTGAGAAGCTGCGCATAGCATTGGGAAAGAAAGACCATAGCCTGATAGACATGCTAAAGGAGCTTAGACTGTCTATTAAGGAAAAGATTAGCAATGCCGCAAATGGCTGATATGTGCAAATCATGGAGTGCGGGAAATAACTAAACAAAGACATTAAACCATCATCATGAAAGTAGAGACACTAATATCATGCATGCGTCAGAAAGATGCCAGCATAGCATCACGTTCCAACGTAAAGACTGACTGCGTTATTGTGAACCAGTGCGATACCGACAGTTCTGCAACACTACCATACACCGATGCCGATGGCAACACCCATATTCTGAAATACATCTCCACCACAGAGAGGGGGCTGTCACGTAGCCGCAACATGGCCATTAAGAACTCAACTGGTGACATATGTCTCATCATGGACGATGACGAGACTCTTGATGACAACTACGAGGCAACTATACTAAATGCCTACAAGCAACATCCTGATGCCGACGTGATAGCCTTTAAGGTCAGGAACTCCGAAAAGAACTACAACGCCTTGCCCAAGCGGTTGCGTTATCTTGGCGTGCTGCGCGTGGCCAGTTACGAGATTAGCTTCAGACGCGACTCTATAACCGCTAAAGGCATCACCTTCGATACAGAGATGGGCTCGGGAACTGGTCACGGAGGAGGAGAGGAAGTGGCATTCCTTTACAGTTGCCTGAACAAAGGTCTTATCGTACGCTATGTGCCTGAGTACATCTCTACTCTCGACCCATGCTCCGACTCACAATGGTTCAAAGGCTTCACCAGTCGTTTTTTCCTTGAGAGAGGTTGGGCTACGGCACGCTATATGGGCAAGCCGATGGCAATACTGTACGCATTCTATTATTGCCTGCGCAAAAGAAGGATGTACTCACACGACTGCCCCATGCACACTGCACTCACAGAAACTTTTCGCGGCATATTTACTAAGGAGCTATAGATGCGCTAAATATGTAACTTGAAACCTATTGATGCAAAAAAGTTTGGTGATATCATATTTTATTGGTAATTTTGCAAAATAATCAAAAAATCCAATTAATATGATCAACAACGAACTGGTTTCTGTCATTATGCCAATGCACAATGCAGCCCGCTTTGTAGGCAAGGCCATCGAGTCTGTATTGGCACAGACATACGATTGCCTGGAACTGATTGTTGTTGACGACAACTCAACAGACAATTCCTGCGATATCGTAAGACAATACCAGTCAAAGGACTCCCGCATCCGACTTCTCGCCAACGACATCAGTACAGGCAAGCCTGCAGCTCCACGCAACAAGGGTATTAAGAATGCAAAAGGAAGGTACATAGCCTTCCTTGACAGCGATGACCTATGGTATCCTTTTAAACTTGAGCAACAGATTCCTTTATTCTGTAACGACAACGTTGCTATAGTGTATTCCAACTATGAGAAGATTGACGAGGATGGCAACGGAGCCAACCGCATTGTAAGGGCTCCAAAGTCTGCCACATACAGCAAACTGCTACTTGGAAACATCATCGGAAATCTTACAGGTGTTTACGACTGCAAAAAAGTTGGCATGATACCTTTTATGGATATTCATCACGAAGATTATGTCATGTGGCTGACTATTCTGAAACAGGGATTTATAGCACAAAACACAAACACCACCACTGCCGCCTACCGCATTGTGGAATCATCGGTATCATCCAATAAGTTACGAGTACTCTCATGGCAATGGAATATTTACCGCAACATAGAGAAATTTGGTATCTTGCAATCATGCTACTACTTTGCGAACTATGCCATAAAAGCATATATCAAAAGTACTATTTGACCTATTTACGCTTTCTATAGCTGACAATCCTGTCTGCTTAACGGTTTTTCTTATAAACCCTAATCCAGTCAACCTTTGTCTCATAGACATAATCTGTATCAGGCTTGTCTGCCCAACGGCCATTGCCTACGCTTTGATTGATAATTATATAGAAAGGAGCGTCGAACGGCCACTGTCCGTTCTCCAACGCTTTCTTGTCTTCCGACTTGGCATACGAAGCCACCACCCTACCGTCTATTGTCCATACCAGTTTACTCTCATCCCACTCCAATCCATAGACATGCCATTTGCTGACTGATGTCGGCACACGGAATGCATTAAGCGGTTCTCGGTTTTTCTTCAGAGTGAAAGTCCAGTTCGAATGAACCGTCTGGTATGCCACATTCTCCTTATCTATTGTCTCAAATATGTCAATCTCACCACCCTTAGGATGGTCTGGAGCTGGCGGCTGTGGCATCAGCCACAAAGCAGGGAAGCTGCCTCTATGTCTTTTGACTCTCATCCTGCACTCCACTTTTCCATACTTGAACGAGAATTTGCCCGCTGTTTCCACCGCTCCAGTCAGCATCGCAGCCGTGTCAGCCTTCTCCTTCCTGTTGGGAATAGCTCTGCACACCAAGCACCCATCCTTTATATAAACAACATCCTTGCTGTTGCTTATCCAGCGGTTCCATGTGCTCCAATATCTCCTGCTTCGCGACCATTTAGAGTTATCAGGCTGGCTACCATCAGGCAGATTGAACTCATCGCTAAAGACAAGACTATAGCAACCATCGTCTGCCTGTTGTGCAACCTTAGACGCCGGTTCTGCAAACGATAGTGCAAGCAACAATGCCACAAACACTAATACAAGACGCATATTCTTGCCCATAATTGTTACAAAGATATTGATAATAAACCTTTTCTCCAACTCTTTTTACGCTTTTTAACTCAGAATTGCATACACTTGCGTACACATAGGGCACATGACAATATATGTGCAGACTCCTGCAAACAAGATAACTACAACACATGCAGTGTCACTGCCAATGCATTTCCGATGACGGAGACGGCAATACCATTACCAAATAACCTTTTTTTTTGAGCTTTTCATGCAATATGTTCCACTATCATGCGTTAATAAAATAAACAAATAATAATGGAACAAGTAATAACGATGGTTATACCGAAATATAACGACGAGAAGGGGGACATGCGTTTCATCGAGGACGGGATGAACGAGGTGGAGCGCAACATAAAACGCATCGGCGACTTTGTCATTGCGGCCATAAGTCTCGTGGTTTTCTCACCTTTGTTTCTCGTATGCTACATAGCCGTAAGACGGGAGGACGGCGGGCCTGCAATATTCAAACAGGAGAGACTGGGAAGGTTCGGACGACCGTTCTACATCTACAAGTTCAGAAGCATGAGGGTGGACGCCGAGAAGGACGGGCCTGCACTCTACCAGCATGAGCGTGATGACCGCATGACAAAGGTGGGCAAGTTCCTTAGGGAACATCATCTTGACGAGCTGCCTCAGCTATACAACGTCCTGATAGGCGACATGGCATTCATAGGTCCCCGTCCTGAGCGCAAGTACTATATCGACCAGATTATGGAACACGACCCACGCTACCGCTATCTGTACCAGATACGTCCGGGCGTAACATCCTATGCCACTCTGTACAATGGCTACACAGACACCATGGAGAAGATGCTCCGGCGGCTTGAGCTCGACCTGTATTACCTTGAGCACCGCTCATGGTGGTTCGACATCAAGATACTCTTTAAGACATTCATCAATATCGTATTCGGAAAGAAGTTCTAATAATATAAGGTGAGGAACAAATCCTCACCTTTTATTGTCTCCCTAAGGTTGGAAGCGAATACTTTGCGTGAGCAGATGCAAAGCTTTGCGTTGGCGGTTGCAAAGCTTTGCGATGGCACATGCAAAGCTTTGCGTGAGCACATGCAATGCTTTGCGTTGGCGGATGCAATGCTTTGCGTCTGAGATGGGCAAAGCTAGCACGGAAATCGTCAGTTCTATTCCGGACAAGATAAAATGGAGGAAAGACTCACCACACATGGCACGGTAGCCCCCAGGATATATCTGCTGAAGCTCAGAACTTCTTCAAGTTCAGCCTCAAGGTTTCGGACCTCAGTATCATTTTCTTGCCGTCGATAGCCTCAACGGCAAAGGTCTCCTCAAGGCTGTTGATACCATATGGGGCAAGGACTTTGACATCTTCCACTACAGGGTCGCCTTCCCTTCTGTCAGATACAAGAGGGTCATACAGATAGAGAGAGCCGTCTGCCTGACGGAAGGAGAAGATGAATTTGGAGCCCGTAGTCTTGTTGCTTACTTCGAGCAGCTTTACCTGTACCGACCAGAACAGTTTCTCGTTGCTTACGTCGAGCGTTCCTCCTGTTGCCAGGGTGTCGATATGCTCAAGATGCCAGAAGCCGTCTATCTTGCCGTTGTCGTGGCTTTCTATCTCGCAAGCAGTTAGAGTTCCGAGTGCGAGTGTGGCGATTGCGATATATTTTGAGATATTTTTCTTCATTGTGTTCTTTTGCCTGGGTTTATCTTAATAATCCGCATTTACGTATCGTGAGCTGGAAGCCTGCATTGTCGCCAAGCAGCTTGCCGAAGTCCATGCCGTAGGCTGCCGACACGCTCCATTTCTTCGAGAACGAGTATTCCGCCTCAGCCATCACGCTGACGTTGGTCTGTTTCTTCGTGAACGGTTCCTCATAGGTACCGTAACCGTCCTGATATGTAGCGAGCAGGCGATAGCCAAGCCGTTCCGTGGGTACCCCGCTGATGCCTATATGGTATGCCTTGAAGCGGTTGTCGGAAAAGATGATTCTTCCGTCCTCATTATATATAGGTGAGCGGTAGAGCGGATTGCCCATAGCCTGTCCCCAGTGTTGCCAACCGGTATAGATATAGTGGTTGTAGAAGTTGTCGTTGCCACCCACGTGCACCTGGTTGTTATGCGTGTGGTCGTGGTAAATCGGTCCGCTCTGGTATTTGGTATTGATATACTCCACTACGATGTCCCTTACCCACCGGTTGTACTTGAAGTTGAGCTCCACTCCGAGGAGCCAGTCGGTGAGGTCGTAGAGTATGAACTTACGTTTCTTCTTCACATTCCACTCCTCGCCCGTTCCGTAACCGTCGTAGTCAATCAGGAACATGGACGAATGGTCTTCGAAATACTTGTCGGCATAGAAAGAGAACTTCCAGGTATCGGCATCGTAGTTCAGTCGTGCTACCCAGCTGCCGAGGTGGTTTCCTTCTGCATTCTGATATATGGTAGACATCTCCGGAGCATCACCTCCACCTGGTATCAGAGCCTTGAACATGCCCTTTAAACCACCGTTGTTCTTCACGACAGTCTCTTTGCCTGCAGCATCAAACATGTGGCTTGTTCCGCCGAACTGTGTCGCCATTTCCAGTCCAAGCTCAAGCGAGAGTGGCATGAAGCGGTCTGGATTGCCTATCATTATGTAGCCCGCCTTGCTGTGGTAGAGCACGCCATCGGCATATTTGCTCTGCCTGTTTGTGAATGAATGCTGCCAGTTGTCATCAGTCATCTTTCCGTACGCGATATGTCCTTTCAAGCGTATCATCCCATTGCCAAAGGGCAATACCCAATAGTCAGGCAACGCCAGCCTGACCTGTGGCACCGGCCGGGCATTGATGCCGAGAGTCTGTGAGCCGCTACTGAGCTTGTTGTTTTTCAGTTCCATAAGATAATGCTTGCTGCCTACCGTAAGCACGCCATGCAGCCAGCGTGCCTCAACAAAAGCCTGCTGAACGACGATGTTGCTGGTATAATTGTACGCCGCAGCCATGTCAAGTCCATAGCCTATTCCCCACCTGCGGGCAGAGTCTGACTGCAACGGTCGTATGACTGCTGCGCGGAAATAGCCATTGCTTTCTTCCAGAGAACTGAGTCCATATTTATTAGCATTGAGCCATAATGGGGTCTTATCCTTTGATACGGATGCCTGAGTCTCCACCATATACGATATATTGTCCTTCAAGTCCAACTTCTCCCCTTCAGCACCATGCATCCAAGAGTACTGGGCGTGGCCAGCAAGAGAAGCGAACAAGGAAAGACAAGTCAACAAATAATGTTTCATCCCTTTAATGCGTTATATATAATATAACGTAAGGAAAAAGCACATATTGCACCAGCAGATAACTTTGTTTAGGGATTTTCCCCCTATCGTTTAGGGAATTTCCCTTTTTAGCTTGAAAACTATGTGCTATCTTTGCAACATCAAAGAATTAATTAACGGTCTCTTGGAGATCACAAGTCGAACAAATAAAAACTCTATAGATATGAAAAAGTTACTTTTAGCCCTTGTGGCACTGTTTACGCTGACTACTTCTGGTTCAGCAATGAGTTACGAGCAAGCTCGCGAAAGAGCATTGTTCCTCACCGACAAGATGGCATACGAGCTCAATCTCACCGACGACCAGTATGAGGCCGCCTATGAAGTGAACCTTGACTATCTGATGGGTATCAACGACTATAACGACCTGTACGGAGCATACTGGAGACAGCGCAACCTCGACTTCAGCTACATCCTGCTCGACTGGCAGTACAGAGCTTTCTGCGCAGCCTCTTATTTCTACCGTCCTCTCTACTGGGATGCCGGATGCTGGCACTTCGCAATATATGCCCGCTATCCACACCGCCACTACTTCTACTTTGGCCGTCCTCACTTCTACACAGTATACAGAGGCGGACACAGCTGGAGAATGAACGGAGGCAAGTCATGGTATTACGGCAGAACATATGGTGCTCCGGCAAGGGGTACAAGGAACCACTCAGGCATGCGCGACGGCTTTGAGAGAGGCGACTACGGACGCGGTTATCAGAGCAACCAGCCCTCACGCGACAACAACTACCGTCAGCATGGCACACAGAACGGCAACCGCCAGACAGGCAACGGCAACCGCTCGTTTGGCAACAGCAACCGCCAGAGCAGCACTCGCACAACAACCACCGCCCCCAATAACGGCAGCTCGTCAGGCCATCGCTCGTTTGGAGGAAGCCGCAGCAACACATCATCTCCATCGACAACAGCTCCAAAGAAGACCTTCACTCCCAGCACCAGCACGTCAGGCTCCCGCTCCTTCGGCATAGGCAGCAGCTCATCAAGCTCTCGCCAGGTAGGTAGCAGCAGTTCATCAAGCACACGCTCCTTCGGTGGAGGCAGCAGCTCATCAAGCACACGCTCTTTTGGTGGAGGCAGCAGCTCATCAAGCACACGCTCTTTTGGTGGAGGCAGCAGCTCATCAAGCACACGCTCTTCAGGTGGAAGCTCAAGCAACGGCAGCCGTTTCGGAGGCAGAAGATAACACTCCTCCTACCATCAGGGAATGTTATAACACATACTCTTATAGATTTAGAAAAAAATGGGTCATATCACACGCTCTACTTAAGAGTGTTGATATGGCCCATTCACTGCTTACAAGCAGCATGTAAAAAGTTTCTTCTACAATATTATAACATTATTATTCTCACATCTGCATTCATCATTTTAGGAATCTCGTTCATAGGCTTGCCAAGATGCACGCTCTGAACAGCCTTATTGATGATGCCATGGCCAACAGCCAGAACGGTCTTGCCAGGATATTCCTTCTTTATCCACTTCAGGAAGCGGCGTGCCCGCTCCTTCATCTGTCCTGTTGTCTCAATGTCGTCTGGCCACACCTTATCCTTCAAGTCAGGAATAAACAACCCCGTGAAGCTACCCCAGTCACGCTCGCGCAGCAATGGGGTTGTGACAACTGGCTTGCCATGAGGTTCGGCAATAATCTCACAAGTTTGCAAAGCCCTCCTAAGGTCGCTGGAGACGAACACATCAATATGCTCACCTTCCATCTTCTCCGCAAGTTCCCTTGCCTGTCGACATCCTTGCTCATTCAGTTTTCCAGGCGTCTGCCCCTGCAAAATCTGGTTGACGTTGTCTTCCGTTTCCCCGTGTCTTACCAAATACAATCTTGTTGTCTGCATGTTAATAATCTATATACACGATGCAAAAGTACAAAAAATAATTGCTACGACAAGAATTTGTTTGTATTTTTGCACTCACACAAGATAGTTTTAATTATGAATACATTGCAAGGATCATTTCTAAGAGCTGTATGCTCCATCATCGTGGGAGCATTGCTCGTAAAATACCGTGAGGAGACCGTCACATGGATAACAATAGCCATGGGTGTCCTGTTTTTCCTCTCAGGCTTAGTGTCATGCCTCATCTATTTCGGTCAGAAGCGCCGTGCCGACGAGCCTGCAGTATACGACTCCAAAGGGCGTCAGCTGACAGGCATCAAGCCGTCGTTCCCGTTAGCAGGCATAGGCAGCATCATCCTGGGAATAGCGCTGGCCATGATGCCAGCCTCTTTCATCACAGGTCTGATGTATGTCTTTGCGGCAATACTCATAGTTGGTGCGCTGAACCAGTTCTTCACTTTGGCCACCGCGTGCAAGTACGCACGCATAGGACTATTGTGGTGGATAATGCCTTCGGCTGTTCTGCTTGTTGGCATAATAGCCGTCATCCGCCCATCAACAATAGCCAGTGCCCCTCTCTTCGTCATCGGCTGGTGCATGATGCTCTATGGTGTCGTAGAATGTATCAATGCCATGAAAATCTATCGTGCCAGAAAGACTTTCATACGCTTGAGCGAGCAGGCGCAAGCTGAGGAGAAACCGGGGGCTGAGGACAACGGCGCAGCCTGAATAAACAGCAAAAAAACGAAGATACCTTCATGAGCCAACGAAGGTATCTTCATAAAATGGCATGCCTATTCTCAAAAAAAAGGCATGCCATTCACATGAAAGCAACATGCTTCCACACTGGCTACGACTTGATATAGTCAAGTATCTGCTCGGCGTGGATTTTTGTCTTGATTTCCTTCGGAGTGAAGACCTTCTCTACCACTCCCTGCCCGTTCACGAGATAGGTGGTACGCAATATGCCCATGAATTTCTTTCCGTACATTGACTTCTCGCCCCATGCGCCAACCTGCTGCAGCAGTGTTGTCTCGGTATCAGCGATGAGCGGGAAGGGCAGTTGCTGCTTGTCGATGAACTTCTGATGGCTTGCGGCAGAGTCTTTGCTAACTCCTATGACCACATAGCCAGCCTGCTGCAGCTCGTCGTAGTGGTCTCTAAGCGAGCACGCCTCAGCGGTACACCCCGACGTATTGTCCTTGGGGTAAGCATACAACACCAGCTTCTTTCCTGCCAATGAGGAAAGAGTAATCTCCTGACCGTTTTGGTCGAGCCCGAGCACCTCGGGCAATTTGTCTCCTACATTCATTATTCTATTCGTTACTCGGAATTATACCCTCTATATACTTACATAGGATGCCAACGCCCTTAGCATTCTCACCTCCCTGCGGAATGATGAGGTCAGCATATCGCTTAGTAGGCTCAATGAACTGCTCGTGCATGGGTTTCAGTACGGCGAGATAGCGGTCTACGACCATGCTCACGGTGCGTCCGCGGTCAATGGTGTCACGCTGTATGTTGCGTATGAGCCTCTCATCGGAATCGCAGTCTACGAAAATCTTCAGGTCCATCAGCTCACGCAGCTTCTTGTTGAGCAGAGTCATGATGCCCTCAATAATGATGACCGGCTTCGGCTCCACATGTACAGTCTCCGGCAACCTGTTGCACTTTATATATGAATATGTAGGCTGCTCGATGGGCTTTCCTTCCCTGAGGTCGTTAATCTGCTTGTGCAGCAGTTTCCAGTCGAAGGCGTCAGGATGGTCAAAGTTTATGGCGTGCCTTTCCTCATCCGTCATTCCCGTAGTGTCGTTGTAATAGGAGTCAAGAGGAACGACAGCAACGAAATGAGGAGGAAGTGCCTCGACGATTTTCCTTACCACCGTGGTCTTTCCCGACCCGGTACCTCCCGCGATACCTATGATGGTGATTTTGTTCTTATCCATATTGTTTCAGTTAGGTGAATTCTATAAATTATCTTTGTCTGATTTCAACAATATTGCAGAAAACATTTTCCCGTACACCTCCGCTTTCGCCTCCACTTTCATGGGGTAAGCTCTTGAGCTGCTTGGCATACGGTAGAGCCTCAGCATACGGCTTCCGAAAGCGAACTCTGTATATCCTCCCACCTTTGGCTCGGGTATACCGAAGTGGCTGCAGAATACAGTTGTGGCAAGCTGGCCTGCCGTTGCTACTGCCCTGCATTGTGCGAGCTGGCTGAGCATAGCGTCAAAGTCAGTCTGCTCCACTATCATGAGGTCCTTGTCCGAGGCGGTATTCTTGGTCCTCACCACCCTTCTGGCCGTGTCATACAACGCCACTCCCCTCTCGTTGAGAAAGTCGATGATGGCAGGCAGGTTGTAGGTCTTCTTCTCGCTGACGACAAAATGGTTCTTGTCATCAAAGAAACAGATGCCGAAGATGCGCCACATGTCGTTGGTGAAGTTAGGATAATAGAATTCCATACACCAGCGCTTCGGTGACGGCGGGAACGTTCCGAGCATAAGCAGACGGGCGTTGTCAGGCAGGAAGGGTGTGAAGGGATGCTCTTCTATGTTGCTCATTTCTGTTCCTTTACAAGATACACGCAGACGGGCAGGTGGTCAGAGAAGCCGTCGAGCCATACGCCACCCGCTGTCGTTCGCTTCGGTGTTCCCTTGTATTTTCCCTCCGTCTGGAAGAGGTAAGGCATCCGCTGTATCTGGTTCTTGAAGAATGTCAGCTTGGTGTAGTCTTTCTTTCCCTTGAGGTCGAGGAGGTTTGGCGTCATCACAATCTGGTCGAAGAGGTTGTACGAGCCATTATACACCAAAGTACCCGTACCCTGTTTCGCCAAGAGGTTATACCACGGATTGTACATGTCACCATCCTTAACCTTCGCTATCTCTGGCTTTGCCGACAGGTCGCTGACCATGCTCTTGTTGTTCGGGTCATCGTTCATGTCACCCATGACGAATATCTTCCTCTCTGGATTTTCGGCCAGCAGCTTGTCCTTGATGACCCTTACCTGCCTTGCAGCCGACTCTCTGTAGAACGAACCACTGAAACGGCTTGGCCAGTGGCATACTATGATGACAACCGGCTCGTCGGCTATCTTGCCCTCCACGGTAAGAAATCCTCTTGTCTTGAACGCGCTGTCCTTCTCCAGTTCCTGTACATACTGGTACAAGGTGTCGCGCTCATACTTGAACAGGCTGGGATTGTAGAGCAGTGCGCAGTCCACCCCACGCTTGTCCGGTCCCTCAATGTGTGCGAACTTGAAGTTGCGCGCCTTCAGCTCGGGCTGGTTAACGAGGTCGGTGAGAGCCTTGGCATTCTCTACCTCGCTTACTCCTATGACAGCGCACCCCACTCCAGGCAGCACGTCAGTGCCCATATCGGACAACGCACGGGCCATATTGTGCAACTTGTGCGAATACCTTATACCATCCCACCGGTAAGAGCCTGTTGGCAGGAACTCATAATCGTTCTTGCCCTCGTCATGGCATGTGTCGAAAAGGTTCTCAAGATTGTAGAACCCTACAGCATACACGGAATACTTCTTTTGCGCCTCAGCAAAGAAAGTCATCAGCAGCATGGCCGCTGTCAGAATTAGTACTTTTTTCATTCTTTAATTGTTTTACGCTGCAAATATCGGAATTAAATTTGAATAATGAGCAAGATTAACAAAAAAATAATATAAAAAGCTTTTCATTATCAAAATATTTTCGTTACTTTGCACCAAACATATAATACTACCAATTCCAATTTATAATTTATGAAAGAAAAGCTAACATTGGCTGTGATTGCTCTCAGCTACATCCCTTTGGCCTCTGCCCAAACCGACTCTATCGGCTCAGTGGGGGCTACCATGAGCGAGCAGGCTTTCACATTCACGGAGGCACAATTGGGAGAAGAGGACAACTTCGCACAGAACGTGACGATTATCAACTCCAACTCCAACATCTACGCCTCCGAGGTCGGTTACCTGTTCTCGCCCGTGAGGTTCAGGTACCGCGCGTTCAATCAGAAGTACAACGATGTCTACATCAACAGTGTGCCGATGAATGACATGGAGACTGGACAGTTCCGCTACTCTCTTGTCGGTGGACTCAACCAGCAGACACGTAACCTTGACTCGGCAATGCCATTCGAGGCCAACTCGTTCTCTATGTCCAACATGGGCGGAAGCAACAACTACGACTTCCGGCCTGCCAACATGGCTATCGGCCATAGGGTGACACTCAGTGGAGCTAACCGCAACTACACCCTCAGAGGCATGTACACGTACAACAGCGGACTCAACTCAAAAGGATGGGCAGTGAGCGCAAACGTCACCTACCGCTGGGCAAGCGAGGGATATGTGGAAGGCACATTCTACAATGCCCTGTCCTACTACCTTGGCGTGCAGAAGCTCTTCGGCGACAACAACAACCACTCGCTGACATTCGCCACATGGGGCAACCCTACGGAGAGAGCATCGCAGGGTGCGTCAACAGACGAGATGTACTGGATAGCAAACGACACACAGTACAACCCATACTGGGGCTACCAGAACGGAAAGAAGCGCAACTCACGCATAGTCAACGACTTCTCACCAACAGCCGTGCTGACATGGGACTGGAACATCGATGACGACATGAAGCTCACCACATCTCTTGGCGGCAAGTACGGATGGTACAGCTCTACAAAGCTCAACTACAACAACTCCGACAACCCACATCCGGACTACTGGAAGATGCTTCCCTCAAGCTTCTACGACGTTTGGGGCGAGAACGAGCAGTTCATGACTGACCAGAGCCTGGCAGACTGGCAGACAGCCTACGACTATCTGACAGCGAGCAAGGCCAACAGGCAGATCAACTGGGACCGTCTGTACCACTCCAACCAGATGGCATCGCAGCAGGGCGCAGACGCCATGTACTATGTACAGAAGCGCCACAGCGACCAGAGCATGCTCACCCTGTCTTCGGTACTAAACGCACACCTTGACGAGCAGAGCAAATGGAACGTTGGAGTGGTGCTGGCAACAAGCAACACCAAGCACTACCAGACAATGGACGACCTGCTCGGGGCAACATCGTTCCACAACATCAATACATACGCCATAGGCACATACGCACCAGGTTCTGACGAGGTGCAGTACGACCTGAACAACCGTGACGCCCTTGTCGGAGAGGGTGACAAGTTTGGCTACGACTACAACGTCAATGTCAACAAGGCATTCGCCTGGACAAGCTACAGCCGCAACCTTGGACAAGTAAACGTCCTCGTTGCAGGCAGGATTGGCGGCACGTCAATGGAGCGCGACGGCAAGATGCGCAACGGTCTGTTCCCCAACAACTCCTTCGGCAAGAGCGGCAAGGCACGCTTCGGCGAGGGTGGCGGCAAGGCAGCCCTTACATATTCACCGGGCAGAGGCCACACTATATCCATTGGTGCGGGCTACCAGTGGAACGCTCCTACGGCATCGGTGGCTTTCCAGGCTGCCGAAATGAACAACGACTTCGTCGACAACCTGAAGAACGAGCGCGTGTTCAGCAGCGAGTTCGGGTATCAGTACCAAGGGTCATGGCTCCACGCAAATGTCAACGCATACTACAGCCGTCTTGACGACGTTACGGAATGGACATGCTTCTATTTCGATGACATCAACTCGTTCTCGTATGTCTCTACAACAGACAACGCCAAGGAGTATTACGGCGTGGAGGCAGGTCTTGACTTCAAGGTGACATCTTTCCTTAATCTGAAGTTCATCGGAACCATCAGCGAGGCAAAATATGTCAACGACGCTACTGTGAGATACCTCAATTCTACACAGGGAACTTACAACAATGACATACTACGCTGTACAGGCATGCGCGAGAGCGGCACACCTCTTACAGCCCTCAGCGGAGCTATCAGCTACCATCAGGGCGGATGGTTCATCGACCTCAACGGCAACTACTACGACCGCATATACCTCAGCTACTCTCCTTACTACAGAATGGACGGACCGTTGAGCCAGCTCAACGAGGAGCCTTCTCCACAGGATAAGGGCAACGGAGGCTTCATGCTCGACGGAAGCATCGGCAAGAGCATCCGACTGAAGAAAGGACAGCTGAGCATCAACTTCATGGTGACGAACATTCTGAACAACACACGCATCTGCACAGGCGGTTACGAACAGAGCCGCTCGGACTTCACATCGTCTGGCAACGCCCGCTCATACAGGTTCTCCAAGAACCCGAAGAAGTACTATGCTTACGGTACCAACGGAATGATTAACCTATCATACAGATTCTAAATCACTCTACGGCAATGAAAAATATCAAATATATACTGGTGGCTTTCGCCTGCTGCCTGTTCACGGGCTGCATGGACGAGGACTGGGACACTCCCGACACCACCGATGCCTTCGGCAACAAGAATATCGTCGAGACCAACGTCGTTACTATCAAAAGCCTGAAAGACAAGTACACCAGCGTCATCAACGCTTCGTCAAACTCATATCAGGAGATTACTGACGACATACAGATAAAGGGACGCGTTGTCGGCAACGACATACAAGGCAACATCTACAACGAGATTGCTCTCGACGACGGCACAAGCTCCATACTCATCTGCATCTCGCAGGGTGGTCTGTTCGCCTACCTGCCAGTGGGTCAGGAGATAATAGTTGACCTTAAGGGACTTTACATCGGCGGCTACGGCAAGCAGGCCGAGATTGGACCTCCATACACCAACGCACGCGGCAGCAGCTATGTAAGCCGTATGAGCCGAATAGTATGGAACCAGCACTACAAGCTGCTTGGCACCGCAGACCCATCGTTGGTTAAGCCAGAGATATTCGATGCCAGCAAGGTTAAAGATGCGACATATCTCATAGAGAACAGCGGCAAGCTGATGACTCTTCAGAATGTGCAGTTCAAAAATGGTGACGGCACCACGACATACGCTCCTGAAGACCTCAAGGATGCAGCCAACTGCGTAAGCCGCGAGATAACAGGCTTCTCGACAAGCAACCTCGTGGTACGCACCAGCACATACGCTGACTTTGCCGCCAAGCCATTGCCTACAGGCAAATGCAACATCACAGGAATCTTCACCAGATACAACAACATCTGGCAGATACTCATACGAGAGGAAAGCGACGTGGAGGAGCTGTAATACCTTATTATATATATAAGCGAATACTATAACGATAACGAAAACGAAAACAATAACGAAAATAAAACAAAACAAATATGAAAAAACTGACATTATCATTGTTTGCCCTTGCCATGACGGCAATGACATTCACAAGCTGTGAAGATGTACCCGCTCCTTATGACTATCCTGGAACAGGCGGCAACGGAGGTGGTGGGGAACTTGCTGAAGGCGTTTATCTCGACCAGAACTTCAGTACAAGCCTTGGAGATTTCCAGTCTGTTGGTTCCAATCCCAATATTGCATGGGCTATCGACTATTCAAGTGCATGCATCACAGGTTACAAAGACTACAACGGTGATGGTACCAAGAGTAATGAAGCAGGCGTGACCTACCTTGTCAGCCCGGAAATTGACCTCACAGCAGCAACAAAGGCTCATGTAGAAATGAACCATGCCATGAGATATGAGCGTGCAGACATAAACACGAACAACAGTATCCTCATTTGCAAGGATTATGCCGGCGACCCGACAACAGCAAATTGGGTTTCCATACCATATTCTACAGACGGCATAAACGGCACATCATTCGACTTCGTAGATGTATCGGCCAATATTCCAGACGAGTTCATCGGAAGCAAGGTAAGACTGGCTCTCCGCCACACATGTTCAGATGCACAATCTTCAACATGGGAGGTTAAGTCGTTGAGCGTCAAGGAAGGTGAAGCAGAAATCTCCGGCGGTGGTGAAGACACTCCTAACCCACCGGTAGAAGGGGAATACATAAACGAAACATTCGCCACATCATTTGGCTCATTCACAGAAAAGACCGTCAAGGGAACTCCTTGGGTAATTGACTACAGCTGTGCAAAAGCCACGGGATATGACAACAGCAGCAAGACTACTACACCTTCAGAAAGCTATCTCGTTTCAAAAGCAATAGACCTTTCAGCTTCTAAGGGAGCAGTTGTCAACTTCGAATATATTTTACGCTATTACACCAACTACGGCGCAGAAAAGCCAGGTGTAGCAGACAAGGTGCTTATCACAGACAACTATACAGGAGATGTGACAACGACAAACTGGACAGACATCACAGGAACACTTAAAGAAGGTAGCGACTGGAATACATGGTATAAGTATTCCGTAAACATCCCTGCTAAACTGTTGGGCAAAAAGGCTGTGGTAATAGCCCTCTACTATGCTTGCCAAGACAATTCCGCTACATGGGAAGTCAAGAACTTCGTAGTTAAAGATGGAGAAGCGTCAAATGAAGGTGGAAATGAAGGTGGAAATGAAGGTGGAAATGAAGGAGGCAATGTTGCTCCTGCTGGTGATGGCATGACAATATCAAGCATAGAGGTTGGTCGCCAGGGTACAGTTGAACTGACATCTAACAATTACGGTACACAGGCAGTTGCCGACGCTTCTACATGGCTCACTTGGAACTACGACAACATCATCTTCAAGGGTGCCAGGGTATGTGCTGCTGCTGCCAATGGCGACTTCGCCGGTTGCATACAGGTTCAGGGCAATGCCTCTGATGCCGCAAAGCAGGGCTTCATCTTCAACGAGACAGCGTTCAGCAAAGAGATAAAGAGCATTGTACTTGTTGTAAAGGGATTAGCAAAATATGAGACTCCAACCGTATTCAGTGTGTATGCCGGTTCTGAAGCTCATCCTGTAACCAATGCTATAGAGGCTACCACAAAGACGGAAACAGGCGCCACCCTCAACACTTTCACCATGACCTACGACTTCAGCAAAGGCAACTACAAGCACTTCACAATATGGAATAACGCCATAGGCGCATTGTATATAGAGAAGATTGTTATCAATCTGAAGTAAACGGAAAAGAAAGAGAAGATAGATGAGATAGAGTAAATAGAGCAGATAGAGAAAATAGAGCAGATAGATGGAAAACCCTATCTCATCTATCTGCTCTATCACATCTATCTCATCTATCTCATCTATCTCATCTATCACATCTATCTTTAACCTTAAGAAAAAAAACATTACCTATGGAAAAGAAATACGAATTCCTAAGAAAGAGCGCCAACTGGAAGAATCTGTATTTCTACCAGAAAGCAGAAACTCTCTACCAGCTCACTTTCGTATTTTGTGAACGTTTCTTGAATAAACATATAGACCGCACGGTAGACCAGATGGTACAGTCAGCACGCTCTGGCAAGCAGAATATCGTAGAAGGAAGTGAAGACGGCAAGACATCCACTGAGATGGAAGTCAGTTTGCTGAATGTCGCCCGAAGCAGTATAGGTGAGTTAAAGGAAGACTACAAAGATTTCATCACCTCACGCAAGATAACTTTATGGAATGAAAATCATCCTCGTTTTGCCAACATGCAGGAGTTCACCAAAAAGAACAACAGCCTTGAGCAATACGAGGATTACTTTTATAAGTGGACTGCTGAGGAAATGGCAAACATCGGCCTTACCCTCTGCTATCAGGTTGATGCCATGATGTTCAGCTACCTTAAGAAACTCGAGAGCGAGTTTGTTAGCCAAGGCGGCATAAAGGAAAGGATGCATGCCGCGCGTACCGGATATAGACAAGAACAGGATGACAAGATGAAAGCCCTTGAGAAGAAAGTGGCCGAACAGGAAAAAACGATAAACGACTATCAAGAAGCCAATGCCCAATGGCAAGCAAAATACGAGGAACTTCGCCAAAAAGCCACCGAGGCATATTCAGACTTGAGAAAACAGCTGGCAGAAGCAAAGAAAAGACTTGGAGAGGAATAGAAGGGATAGAGGAGATAGAGAAGATAGAGAAGATAGAAGAAATAGAGAAGATAGCAGCTATTTTCCTATCTGCTCTATCAAATCTATCAAATCTATCTGCTCTATCTCCTCTATCTCCTCTATCTGCTCTATCTGCTCTATCACCTCTA
>SAMEA3663028__coassemble_147_pt1 | contig 31676 bp, 21 predicted proteins | sample SAMEA3663028__metabat2_high_PE_024 | metagenome-assembled genome bin SAMEA3663028 (sample SAMEA3663028) | pig gut metagenome | biome: pig gut; feature: pig-associated habitat; material: faeces | place: France | collected 2012 | reverse complement strand
TGCACCAGAATGTCTCGCTGAGAGAATTGGTGTAGGGGCTGGTAAGATACTGCTGCCAGTCGAGCCACCAGAAGTCGACACCCTCGCTCTCGTGGTCACGGATGATGGTAGAGAAGAACGACTTTGTGAAATCCTGCCAGTCGAGGCTCCAACTGATGATGTCTTTGTTGTTGTTGAGGTACTTGCCCGAGAGCTGGATGTTCATCTGCTCGAAATAGTATGGCGACTCCGTCTTGTTGATACCGTCGGCGGGATGAAGGTTCAGTGCCGTCTTGAAATTGTTAGCGTGCATCTCCTGAAGCAGTCCCTTGGCATCGGGGATGAGATTGGTGTTCCACGACCATCCCGTCCATCCGCCACGTCCTTCAGACATGCTTGAGGCGTTGCCGTTCCAATGCCAGTCCATATCGAGTATCATCACGTCGGTAGGGATATTGTTGCTCTTCAGGTCGCTCATTATCTGGCGGTAGTCATCGGCAGAATAGGAGGCATACTTGCTGTACCAATATCCGAAGACATAGTCGGGCGGAAGGGGTATGCGTCCGGCTATACTGATGTAGTCGGCAACTGCCTTGCGATAGTTTCTGCCGTATGCGAAGAGATAGACATCCATGGCATGAGCGTCGGCACGTTCGTTCCACCAGGGGTAACCCATGTCGGCATCGGGGACAAGAGCATACGAGCGTCCGCCGTCGGAACGCGTTGCGCTCCACGAGTCGTCCACTACTGCCCATCCGGAGCGTGATATGACTCCGGCTTCCATATCCGAACGCTTGCTGTCGCCCGTCAGTCCGTCGAGGGTGCGGCAGGTTCCTTTGAGGTTCAGTGGGTCTGGCTTACCAGGATACCAGTAGGCTGGCGTGCCATTGTTGTCGATGGTAACGGAGAGGTTATCGGGCGAAGCAGGCACGGTGCGAGGATCGCTGCCCTTGCGGTACTTAAGTGTCAGACGGTCGGTTGTTATATATAAATAGGTGCCGTCGTCGGTTGTCGTATACGAAGGAACATCGAGGTTGCGGTTTACGATGGTAAATGTCGCACGATCTTCAAACTGCGCCGTTTCGCTGTATTCGATGCGTACCAACTCTGGTGTGAGGACTGTGAAGCGTGCACCGCCGCATGTGACGACAGCGGCAGGATTGGCAAGAGGACTGGGGGCTGTACTCTGTGCGCCTGCCTGGGCGGCAGACACAGCAAAGAGTACAGCTGTCACGATACGGAAAGAGAGTGATACTGTTTTATTCATAAGGATATATTTTTCAAAGAGGTATAATACTTACGGCATATCCTCCACCGGGTGCAGCCTTCAACTTCAGCACCGTCTTGGCGGTAACGGCGCGTTTTGTTATTGTATACGCCTTGGGGTTGGTACGGTAGTCTGCATCCTTGGCATCAGCGTATATTGTGGCTTCATACTTCTTGCCAGGGTCGAGGAAGTCGAGTCTGAGGACTGACTGATGACCGTTCTCTGCTGCGGTACAGCCAAGGAACCAGTTATCTGTACCCTTTTCCTTTCGGGCTATGGTTATATACTGTCCTGGCTCGGCTTCGAGATATCGACTTTCGTCCCAGTCGATGGCGACATCCTTGATGAACTGGAAAGCGTCGCTGTAACGCTCGTAGTTCTCGGGCAGGTCGGCAGCCATCTGCAACGGGCTGTACATGGTGACGTAGAGTGCCAGCTGGCGTGCGAGGGTTGAGTTTATGTTATGGTGCTTTCCGGGGTCTACCTTGCTCATGTCGCCCTCGAGGATTCCGGGTGTATAGTCCATGGGACCTCCCTGCAGGCGCGTAAAGGGCAGCACGGTTGTATGGGATGCCTTGTTGCCGGCAAACGATTCATACTCAGTGCCGCGTGCCGACTCGTTGCCTATGAGGTTAGGATAGGTGCGGCAGAGTCCGGTGGGGCGCACAGCCTCGTGGGCATTGACCATGATATGGTGTTTAGCTGCTTCGGTGACGCAGTACAGGTAGTGGTTGTTCATCCATTGTCCGTAGTGGTGTTCGCCACGCGGAATGATGTTGCCCACGTATCCGCTCTTCACCGAGTTGTAGCCGTATTTGTCCATAAGGTTGTAGGCTGCATCAAGGTGGCGTTCGTAGTTGCGCACCGACGATGATGTCTCGTGGTGCATCATCAGGCGGACTCCTTTGGAATGTGCATAGTCGTTGAGAGCCTTGATGTCGAAGTCGGGATATGGTGTCTGGAAGTCGAAGACGTAGTCCTTGCTGTGTCCGAACCAGTCTTCCCAGCCGATGTTCCATCCTTCGACGAGAACCTGCGAGAAGCCATGTTGGGCGGCGAAGTCGATATATCGACGCACGTTGGCATTGTTGGCTGGATGGTTTCCGTGTGGCTTGCACTTGGTGTAATCGGTAGTGCCGATGTGGACTGAGGGTAGGTCGTTGGTGTATGACCATGCCTTGCCGCCGCCTATCATCTCCCACCATACACCGATATACTTGACTGGGGTTATCCATGATGTGTCGGTATATCTGCATGGTTCGTTGAGATTGAGTATGAGACGTGAAGCAAGTACCTTGCGCGCATCGTCGACAACCATGATGGTTCGCCAAGGTGTGGTGCACGGGGTCTGGCAATGAGCCATGTTGCCCTGTGCGTCGGGTGTAAGCTGGGAGCGGAAGACGAAGTTTTTGTCGTCGAGGTCGAGATGCATGCATGAATAGTCGACGAGGGCTGCTTCGTGGATGTTGATGTACAGCCCGTCGGCTGTCTTCATCTGCAACGAGGTCTGCACCCCAGTGTGTGAAAAGAAGGTCTGTGAGGCATTGTCGCATTTGGCTGCTTCCATAAGTCCTCTTATCTCCGAGAGCTTCGACTCGGTATAGTCGTACTCCTGTGTGTCGTAGTCGCCCGGTATCCACCATGCCGTATGGTCGCCTGTCATGGCAAACTCGGTGTGTTCGGCTTTTACGACGAAGTAAGGCAGATATACCTGCTGGGGGAACTCGTAGCGAAACCCAACCCCATCATCGTAGACGCGGAAACGGAGGTTCATGAAGCGACCGTTGGACGGTTTCTCCATCTCTACAAGCAGCTCGTTGTAGTGGTTGCGTATCTCTTTTTCTTCACCCCATACGGGCTGCCACGTCTCATCGAACGATGTTGTTGAAGTATTATTGATACGGAACTTATCCATCAAGGAGTTTTCCTCGTTGAGTTCCATTCCGAGCCGGCTTGTCTTCACGACGGGCATCCCCTTGTAGTCTACCTTGTAGGTGGGCACACCTTGCTCGGTGAGACTGAAGGAAACGCTGAGGTTTCCGTCGGGCGATGTCACAGTCTGTGCCATTGCGACATTGACAAACAGGGCACAGATAAATGTTAGATATTTCATTTTCAGGATTATTATTCTTTTAAGTGTCCTTTAAGTTGACGAGTAATTATTCAAGTCAACTTAAAGAACACTCGTCAACATTATTGATCTGATAACTTCACTATCTTACATCCGTGGGCAGGTATGTTGGCTGACACAACAGAAGCCTTGCCTTCGTCGGTATGCTTCCAGAGGTCGCGTACGTTTTTCTCGCCGCTGATACCTATGTCGGAGAGTTTCACTGATACCGAAGCAGTATTGTCGCTGCGGTTGAATAGTCCGACAACATAGTCGCCATTCGTCATCTTGCCATACCATATCTCGTTTTTCTTGTCGCCAAGCTTGTCGCTCAGTGGCTTGCCTACGAAACCGTCCTTGTTGAGTGCGAGGAGCTCGTCGTTGACATAGAATTTGAGGTTATTGCCTATGGTAGAATACTGGTCGGCTGCCGCTACGGGTCCACCTGCCATGAGCTGTAGGGAAATGACTGTTTCGCGTTCAGCGTCGGTATCGAACTTGTTGAGTCGGATGAAGTCGCCGTCGAGGATTATCTTGTTGCGTCCCGAGAGATGCGACCAGTAGGTGAAGCCGTCAAACTGGTTCATGCACTGCGGCCAGTTGGCATACGACTTGCCTTTGTCCTGTGCCGACGTGTGCCACCATCCTCCTCCACCGGTGTCGCATACTATGCGCATCATGTTTCCGTAGCGTGCTTCTATCTCAGCATCATTGAAGTTGTGGGGCATGACGAGCGAGGTGAAGATGCCGTATTTCTTTGCCGACTCAGCGATGTATGCCATGGCACGTGCATAGCTCTCTCTGCCATAGCCTCGTCCTACTACACCCATACCGCGGTCTTTGCCGTCTTCGTACCATGAGAGGAAGTCCATGCGTATGAATTCCACGCCAAGCTCCTTGTAGTGTTTGAAGAAGCCGTCGATATATTCCTTTGCTCCCGGGTTTTCCGCCACTATCCAGTGGAACCACATATCGTCTACTCCGGGGTTAACCACCTGTGTAGAGCCGTTATAGTAAAGGTTTCCGAAGGTATAGTCGGTACCTTCAATCTTTGTGTCGCGCGGTCCGTGTATCCACAGCGGGTTGTCGTATACGCCGAGCTTTAGTCCCTTTGCCTTGCATTTTGCTACAAGGTCTTTGAGCGATATGGAGCCATACTGCGTCATATAGCCAGAGTTGTCGGTGGCAAGCATGGCGATAAAGCCGTCTGTACATATCATGTCGTAGCCGTGAGGCTTGAGGTTGGTTGCCACGAAGTCGATTATCTTGTCCCATTCTTCGGGAGAGATGTCGATGGTGCCGACACCCTGGCGTTCCTGGTCGTAGCAATATTCGTAAACGCTCCAATAAAGCGGTGCCTTTACATTGTCGTGGATACCCTCCACAACGGGAAGGTCGGGAAGTTCGTACTTCGGTGGATAACGCATCTCGACGTCGTCGGTGCAGGCAGTGAGCAGCATGAGTGCCGCTCCTGCCAATATGGAAATCATATTTCTTTTCATACTCTTTTATTTTTTATTCACTGTAATCGTCCACTCTTTGAGGTTGAATGTGATAAGGTATCTGCCTGCTTCCTTCACGTGCCACTTGTCGTCGGGTGAAGTGGTGAATACGAAATCGGGTGAAGAGACTCCCTCGGACGTGATATCTACATTGTCGGCTGCAGGACGCAGGAATGGGCACGAGAAGCTTCCGTCTTTCACTATACATGCCTTCATGTCGCCCTGAACAAGCTCACCTTCCCATGTGAACACGTATGGGTCTGTCGCACTCTTGGTGAACTGTGTGGCATTGTCCATGCTCCAGCCGTTGGGTGTGGCATCACCTATCATATATAGGTTCTCTGTCTCGATCGGCTCCTTGGTCACGGTGATGTCGGCAAGATATTCTGCCTTTATCGTCCAGTGCTCAAGATCGAAGGTCAGGCGGTAAATGCCATGGTCGGCTATCTTCCACTTGTTGTCGGGACCGGTTGTGAACACGAAGTCGTTACTCTCTACTCCATCCTTGCCTATCTTGCAGTCGGCTGACGACGGACGGATGAACGGTACATCCCAGCTGCCTTTCTCCAGACAGGCTTTCATCTCTCCGGGCTTCAGTTCGCCTTCGTATTCGAAGATGTATTTCGACTTCATTACCAGTTCAGTGGGGTTGTTATTGTCCCAGCCGTTGGGTGTGGCATCGCCGAGCATGTAGAGCACGTCTGATTCTATGGCCTCGACTACCGGGGCATCGTTCTCACCAAGGAACTGTGTTGACATTGTCCAGTTGCGGAGGTTGAAGGTCAGACGGTATTTTCCGGCATAGGCGACTCTCCACTTGTTGTCGGGGTCACCGGAATGCATAATGAACTTCTGGTCTGTTATGTCGGTCTTCGATATCTCTGTGCCTCCTACCTCAGGACGGATGAAGGGTGCATCAAAGCTGCCTGTGGTAAGACAGAGCTTTATCTCGCCTTTGTACAACGACCCCTCCCACGAAAAGACGAGTGCATCGTCGGCAGAGGCTTCCAGCGGTGTAGGATTGTCGATGTTCCAACCGTTTGGCGTAGCGTCGCCTACCATGAAAAGGCACGAGGTCTTTATGGGCAGGTCTCCCTCTATGATAACGGGTTCCTGCTCGCCTTCGCACCCTGTAAGGAAGAATGCGAACGCTGTGGCGGCGAGAGTGGAAATGATATTTCTTGTTTTCATATTTTTACTGTTTTATCGTTATTACTCATTATAGCCTGGGTTCTGCTTCAATGCAGGGTTGGCATTAAGTATAGGACGCATGATGGGGAAAATCTCTGTGTGATTGTCTGCATCGGGGGTCTTGTCCCACCATGTTCCGCTCGAGAACTTGCCGAAGCGTATGAGGTCTATCCTGCGGCGGCTTTCGGCAAAGAACTCACGTCCCCACTCGTCGAGCATCTCGTCCATGTCAAGGGCTACATTGCCTTCGGGTGCATACAGCACATCCTGATAGTTGGCTGAAGGATAGTTGCGACGGCGTACATCGTTGAGCAGTCTTGCTGCATCTGCCTTCCTGCCCTGACGCAGGCGGCACTCGGCAAGAGAGTATATAATCTCGGGAAGACGTATCTCCGTGTAGTCGCTTTCCATCTGATGTGTGTCGTCATCGCTATAGAAAGGATATTTGGCAAAGTGCCATCCGGAGTTATGGTCACCGTCGCGAAGAGTGCTGGTGGAGGCGGTAAGCCACTTGTTGGGGTCGAGTCCCTGGAATTTTCCGACGGCGTCGCGTATGTAGAGTTCGTAATCCACCTCGGGTGCCTTGACACGTTTTGTGGCTCCGTTGTCGTCCTTGTATTCAAGATAGCCATACAGGAAAAGTCCCTCACGGCTGCTGTTGCCGAGGTTGCGGTAGAGCTTGAGACGCTTGTCGCCGGCATATTTGCGGAACTTGTCGACGGTCATGCCAAGCTGGTAGTTGAGCTTGACGCCATTGGGAGCATAACTTGGAGAAGCCGCATACTTCGTATTGTGGTCGCCTGCCTTCGACTTGGAATCGCCAAAGTAGTAACGGGCACGTGCGGGAACAGTCCACCAGTAGGTGTCGCCCTGATATTGCCAATAGGTGTAGCCGGCATCTGCAGGGAAGCCGAAGATGACTTCATCGCAGTTGTTGTTCCAGTCGAAAGCGGCAACTGCGATGAAGTCATCTTCGGCAGTTGTCGTTGTTCCAGTCGAAAGCGGCATCCCAACGGTTGGCAATCTCGTATTTTCCATATTCACCGTTGATAATCTTCTCTGCCACCTCGGCACACTCATCGTATTTGCTTACCCCTATGTAGGTCTCGGCATTGAGATACAGGCGTACAAGGAGGGCTGCCGCACCTGCCTTCGTCCACTGTCCCTGTATGGCGGAGTTGGTACCGAGCTCGCTCTTTTCTACAAGCATAGGAATAATATCCTTCAGTTCGGTCTCGATGAAGGCAAAGAGCTTGTCGGGGGCTACCTGTCCCTCGGTATTGAGCGACACATTGTTGTAACTAATGGCAAGCGGCACGTTGCGGAAGGCGTCGAGAAGACGGATATAGAACCATGCACGCAAGGCACGGCACTGGGCCTTCAGATTATCGAACTCTGCCTGCGAGAAGCCGAATTTGTCCGGTGACAGAGTACCGAGGTCTTCTATGACATAGTTTGCCTGCATGATACCCTGGAAACATCCGTTCCATTCAGTCTGAGCATCGCCGCCATCTTCAACATTCCACTCATGGTAATGCAGACGACGCCATTTTCCGCCGTCGTCCCACCATCCGTCGCGGGTGGGTGTGATAAGCTGGTCGGCTGTAAGCTCGTTGAGCACATGACGGCTCTGGATGCTCCAGAAGGCATGTTCGAACGGACGGAAGGTAGCACGTACAACGTCCATCTTGGTATTGTAGTAGTTCTGTGTGCCTACCTGGTCGTACAGGGTTTCATCAAGGTCGGTACATCCCGACAGTGTAGCAACACAGAGTGCCGCAGTGGCTATATAATTGTAAATCTTCATATCTTTATCTGTTTTTGTGGTTCATACTTGAATCAGAAATCAATTTGCAAACCTACGATGAACTGGCGAGTAGTGGGGAAATACGTACGTGACCCTTGAGCACCGGGGGTAAGTCCGTTAACCTGATATGAAGAGGGGTCAACACCACTGAACTTTGTTATCGTGAATATGTTCTTCATCGTTCCGTATACCCTTACACGGTCAAGATACGGACAGTCCTTGAGATTAAGGGTGTAGCCAAGTGTCATCATGTCGAGTTTCAGATAGTCACCCTTTTCAAGGAAGTAGTCGCATACCACGGGGTTGGCAGAGCCGGAAACCACGAAGTTCTTTCCATAAGCCTTGTCAAGACGGTTGCCTGTGAAATTGCGGGTGCCGTAGTAGAAATCGTGAATGTTGAAGATGTCGTAGCCAAAAGCACCACGGAAGAACAGCGAGAGGTCGAAGTTCTTGTAACGGAAGTTGTGGCTCGTCGACATGGTGAACTTTGGCATACCATTGCCTACCACCTGACGGTCGGCATCACTTGCCTGCGAAGCTCGGATGATGTCTCCGTCCTTGTCGTATACGAGCCATTCTCCGTCGGCAGAATGTCCTGCATAACGCCACATATAGAAGTTGCCAAGCGACTCGCCCTTCTGTATGCGCTGCAGATTATAGAATGGGTACGGGTCTTCGGTTCCTGCCATGTCGTAATAGTCCTGACCTATGTACTTGGAATTGCTGAAGTCGACAAATTTGTTCTTCATGGTAGTACCAACGAAATTGAGGTCGTAAGAGAAGTCCTTGGTATTGACAGCCTTGAAATTGACGTCTATCTCGATACCCGTATTCTTCATTGTACCTACATTGACAAAGGTCTCGTCAAACAGGTATGGAGGAACTGACACCTTGTAGTTGCCGAGCAGGTCCTGCTGCTTGCGGTTGAAATAGTTTACCGAACCGTATATGCGGTTGTTGAACAAAGAGAAGTCGATACCGATGTTCCAGTTCTTGCCCTTCTCCCACCTGAGGTCGGGATTGACATTCTTTGACGGTCCCCATACCTGGAAGTACTTGCCGTTATAGAAATAATAGCCGAAACCTGTCATCGTATTGAGCGAGATGTAGCTGCCGAAGTCCTGATTGCCGGTGACTCCATAGTCGGCACGCAACTTAAGGTCGCTCACCCACTTGACATTCTTCATGAACGGCTCTTCGGAAATACGCCATCCGGCTGAAACGGCAGGGAAATTACCCCACTTGTTGTCGGCACCGAACTTGGAAGAACCTTCATGACGCAGAGAAGCCGTGAACATGTATTTGCCGGCATAGTCGTAGCTGACACGCCCAAAGAAGGATATCAGCTTGGAGTCGTTGCGATAGCTGCCCATATCAATCTCACCCTCTTCCTTGGCATATTCGCCCGAACCGAGATTGTCGTAGCCAAGACCGTCGTTGGGGAAATCCTTGTTATAGGCATTCAGACCGGAATATTGTGCATACTGGTATGAATAGCCTGCCATACCCTTGACATTATGGCTACCGAAAGAACCGCTGTAGTTGGTGAGCCATTCCACGACATACTGGCGGTCCTTGCTGTAAGAGCGGCTTGCCTCACCCTCACGGCCGTTGTTTATACATATAGTACTTGTAGACGGACGGAACCAGGAATTGTCGTTGTCGTACTGATGGTCGGCAAACATCACCTGTGTGGACAGACGGTGATTGCCGTCACTGTCGTTGCCAAGCAATGGAAGAAGGTTCAACCTCACGGTGCCGTCCCAGTCGAGGAGCTTGGTATCGCCATGGTCTTTCTCAAGAAGCTGTCGCTCTACGGGGTTGGAACCTACCACCTGTCCCTGGAAATTATAATAACGTGTGGGGTTCTCGGGATCCATCAGAGGTGTGGTAGGATTGGCCTCGATGGCATCCTTGAACACACCCCAGTCTGCCTGGTCTCTGTAGATTATTCGTGGCGCGATATTGGCGGTGATGGTGAAGAGGCCACCCTTCGTAGTATGCATAATGGAAGCACGTGCACCATATTCACGACGGTGGGAACGGAGGTCGATACCCTTTGCATCACGATAGTCGGCACTTACACGATAGTTGCTCTTGTCGTTGCCACCGCTTAGGGTAAGGGTATGCTGTTGCGCCGTTCCTGTGCGGCTTACAGCATCGAGCCAGTCGACGTTGCCGCCAAGGTCGACGCCTGTATCACCCCATCCAAGGCGTACGTCACGAAACTCCTGGGCTGACATCATGTCGAGTTCCTTGTTTATCACATCCCACGAGAACATGCCGGAATAAGATGTATGCATCCTTCCGTCCTTGCTGCCTTTCTTGGTTGTGACAACAATGACACCGTTGGAACCGCGCGTACCATATATAGCTGATGCGGCACCATCCTTCAGAATGTCGAATGAAGCGATATCGTTGGGATTGATGTTGGTAAGATTGCCACCAGGAACACCGTCAATGACAATCAGAGGGCCGAGTCCGGCTGAACGTGATGACACACCACGTATCTGGATGCTCGCCTGATTGTTGGGGTCGCCGGCACCAGTATTGGTAATGGAAACACCTGCCACCTTGCCCTGAATCATCATTGACGGATCAAGAGAACTGATGGTGAGGAAATCTTTCTCTCCGACATGCGAGATGGCGGATGTGAGCTCCTTCTTGTCCATCGTTCCATAACCGATTACCACAACCTCATTCAGAACATCGTTCTTCTCTTTCAACGTAACGTTGATAACCCTGCGATTCTTTACCGGCTCATTACGAACCTCAAAACCCACGTAAGAGAAAACAAGCGTACCTGTTGGTGACACCTCTACAGAATAGTTGCCGTCAACGTCGGTGATGGCACCTGCTCCTGAATTACCGGTTTTGACACTGACACCAATAAGTGGTTCACCACCCGGGTCGGTTACCGTTCCCGTAATTTTCACTTTCTGCGCAAATGCTGTAGCACCTATTGTCAACAGCAATGCCAGAAACAAAAAACGGCACTTAGGAATCTTTTTTAATAGAATCATGTTTTTTGGTTTTAGTTATTATTAATAAAATATGATATAGTATTCATAGGGTGACTTAGCCTTCTTCTGTCACGACTCGAGTAGCTTTCGGTTGCAAATTTAGCCATTATAACCACTCAGTGCTCAACAAAGTACAATACAAGTAAATAATGATTTTTACATTATGAATATAAAGCATTAATTATCAACCGTTTACACAAAGCAATAAAATTATCTCAAGTACATATGGTATTTTTTCGGTATTTTTGTTTACCTTTGCAAAAGTATAGCCGAATATTGGATAATCTACAATTACACACTGACTTTTGACATCAAACCTACACATAAACCTATTAATTATGAAGTCAATTATCATAATTGTAACTATGCTTCTGATATCCACATCCGTGCATGCGGAAAATGAAGTACTCTACAACACTCTCGACAGTGTTGTAGCAAACAGACATAAATATACAAAAGAGAAAGAGGCAAGACTCTCCATGCTGAAAAAGCGTATACCATCCATCACAGACCCTGCACTGAAGCTGGAGATGTACAACACGATATACAACGAATACCATTATTTCAGATACGACTCGGCAATGGTATACGTATTGAAGGGGGTGGAACTGGCAAAGAAAACAGGTAACGGAAGATACACGATGCTGAACACCATACACAAGGCTACACTGCTCTCGGCATCGGGGCTGTACAGCGAAGCCGAAGATCTCATCAAACCGCTCGACGAGGAAAAGATGGACAGTTTGCTGAAATACGAATACAACCTCACGCTTTACTGGCTTTACACATACTGGAAAGACTATGCCAATTCAAGCGAATATGCCGACCAATACTGGGAAAAGAAAATTGAATGTCTGAAGAAAACCATTGAACTGGCAAGAAACTCTCCGACAGAATACTACTACCTGCTCGGGGAATACGAAATGTATATCAACGGCGACCACAAAAAGGCTCTCGCATATTATAATAAGGTATTGGACGCCGAAATGGAAAACACAAGACTGTACTCCACCGCATGTTTTGCCGCTGCTTGCTGCTACAACAATCTTAAGGACTATGTCAGATATGAGGAATACATTGTAAGGACAGCCATTACCGATATAAAGACTCCGGTGAAGGAGAACCTGTCGCTGCAGACCGTTGCCGACTGGCTCTTCAATACTGACGGGAATATAAAAAGGGCTGAAAGCTACATCAACGTAGCCATAGAGGATGCCAAGTTCTACAACAACAGGCTGAGAATGCTTGACAGCTCGGACAAGCTGATGGTTATTGTACCGAAATACAAGAGCATGCTGGAAGCTCAGAACTATGCGCTGATATGGGCACTCGGTGTGTGTGGGGTGCTTGTAGTGACACTGGTGGTGGCAACTGTTTTCATAGTCAGACAAAACAAGTTGCTAATACACAGAAGAAAGGAGATTGCATCGAACAACAAGCAGCTGTCTGCTCTTAACGAGGAACTTACCATGAAGAACGGATGGCTTGTGAACATAAACACCCGACGAGAGAACCTCGCCAAACTGTATATTGACCTCTGCTCGAAATACATAGACCGGCTGAACAACTACCAGAAGCTGGTGGTCAGGAAGATTAAGGCGAAACAGATAGATGAACTGCTGAGCAAGACAACGTCGTCGAAGCTGTCGGATGAGGATGCCACCACGTTCATGTCGCACTTCGATAAGGCGTTTCTGGAACTGTACCCTTCGTTTGTGAACGAGTTCAATGCGCTGCTTACCGACGGTTCAGACGTGAAGACCAAGCCGGGTTCTCTTACTACCGAACTAAGGATATTCGCCCTGATAAGGCTGGGTGTGAAAGACAGCAGCGAGATAGCTAACCTGCTGTTCTACACACCGAGAACTATCTACAACTACCGCTCTGCCATGAAGGCAAAGGCGATAAACAGGGAAACGTTTGAGGACGATGTTCGAAGACTCTGCACGTGAAAGGTGAACCAAAATATTATCGTCAACCAATGCTTTACATATCAACTACCACCTCCGCTCAACGAGAGACAATGTAATACAAAGAAAGCCTGCCGTGTTGTGGCAGGCTTTCTTTGTTGGGATACCCGGACTCGAACCAGGAAAGGCAGGACCAGAATCTGCAGTGTTACCATTACACCATATCCCAATGTAGGACCGACTTGTTGTCTGTATTGCGATGCAATAGTTACTGCTTTTTTGTAAACAACCAAAACTTTTCCGCTGTTTTTTGTCTGGCAGCCTTATTTTTTCGTTTTTCTGTACAAAACAGTATGTTTCGTCAGTTTCTCACCATCATTTTCCGTACTTTATTGCCCTGACGTACTATGATGAGTCCACGGCGTGGGGCTGCAAGAGGAGTGCCGTCGATAGAATAGTAGCGGACGGTGCCATCGGTGAGAGCACCGGCAACAGTACCGCTGATGGCAGTATCATCAGCCAGCTCTCCTGCCAGGAACTGTGCAATAATGGCGCCCAGAGCCTTTGCGGCCGCCAAGGCTTCTGTAGCCGTCTCGTACTTGTAAGTGCTGAATGCAAGGTCGTAGGCGGCGATGCTGTCAGCAAACTGCTGGTATGCCGGATTGTCCGTATTGGCAGCCAGCACGGTGTAGGCCGACACGAGGGAGTCTGCAAGAATGGTATAGTTGCGGTCGTAGGTGATGTTTCCATAAAGACGTATGCCATTGGCGGACGATGTAGACTCAATGGCAACGCTGAAAGGTGCCACCTCCGTACCGGCATTGTTGAGAAGATAGAACGGCTGGCTGGACTTCTCTCCCAACAGCAGGGCTTTCTGCTCCAGAGTGCGTCCAACAGTGGCAAACGACATGTTGGGAGTCAGGGACTCGTACAGCACAACGCTATCGGCTGCAACGTCAACGTCGGTGGCGGTAAGGGAAGAGAGGTTGGGACGCGCGGAGAAATAGCAGAACGGAGTGAGCGCCGGTATCTCCGTGGCTTGTTCCTCAACAAGGTAGGTAGTCTTTATCTCAGAAATGAGGCGTGCCTGCATACCCTGCGGTATAGAAGCCGGGAACGGCAGGAAGGACACGTTCCACTTGGCAGGCTCGAAGGCGGGGAAGCAGAACTCGGCCCTTGCGGCTCTGAACGGGCGCAGTGGCAGGAACTCGCTATTGGCATCAATGACGAGATTGTCGCACTTGTCGTTGACAATGATATTGGCAAGGCCATCGACATTGGCAGAGGCATAGAACAGGGCGTTGGGGTTGGCGGCCACTGGCTGGCTGTTAACTCCGCTGACTTCGGTCATATCGTATGTGGTGACGTAAGCGTCGGCAGCAGAAGAAGTAAACAAAGCGGAGTTCCATTTACCAGAGACCTTAGCGTGGCGTCCTTCTGTCTCAACAGCAAGCGAGGGGGCGAATGTGCGGAAGTACACCACGCTGTCGGGAATGTCTACGACAATGGGCGTAGTGGTGCCAGCCGTTGCCATGCGTACCATGCGCGCCTTGTAGTATCCTCCATCAGCAAGCCTGGTGAACTGGAATACGGTGTCACGGGTCTCGCCCTCGTTGAATACCAGTGAAGATATGGACTTCAACGTTGAGTCAGCGCTCCACGTTCCAGCCTCTGGGTCGTAGGAGAAGAGCGAGCAGCGTATGATGGGCTGGCAGACGGAGCCTCCCTCCCCATTGGTGAGCGTAACGCTGACGTTGGCCGTAGTGTTGTTGACATGTCCGAACTTTATGTCATTGACAGTTGTCGACTCGCTGCTTGCGTCTACATCAATCCTGTTGAGGGTAAGAGCAGCCTTTGTGGGCAGCACATCCACCGTAGCCTTGTCGAGCAGACGGCCATAGTCATCATATAGGAATATGTTGAGCGGCTTGGTTTGCATCGGACGATAGGAGAAAGACACCAGCGCACTGTCGCCAGGAGCTACCACTGTTACCAAATCCTCGTCCGAGGGGCTTTTTGGCAGGTTTGATGTATAGGTGCAGTAGATGTAGAAATTCTGTTGGGCCAGTGTAGCGTCATTGGTCACCATGGCCTTGATGGTGCCGACGGTGCGCTCGTACAGGGTGGGCACTATGAGCCGTGCTGAGAAATTCTGGGCCTTCGGAGTGATGTTTGCAAGCATGGCCTGACTGCTGTTGAAGCCGTTCATACCAGTCTCGTCATCGACGGTGAAATATCCGTCACCCTGACCACCCCATCCGAAGTTGAAGTGATAGAGTCCCGTTGACGCCTGATAGCCATCGAGCACTACGGCATGGCCTCCCTGCGACTCGTTGGCTCCAGAGTACAGCATAGGGCGTCCGGAGGCGAGGTTGTTGTAGACGAGCGTCTCCCATCCCTGCTGCGAGTAGTTCCACTTTCCGCAATAGTCGTTGTTCAGGTTGAACTGTCCGCGTATGGCATTGCCCATGTCGCTGGTCTGTCCTGAGGTAGCGGTACCATCTCCGGCACCATACGTGAGCCATGACGACGTTCCGGCCGCATACATGAGCACTGCTACCGCCGAGTCTTGCTTGGCCGTACCTCCGCCCGACAATTTCATAAGGTCATATCTGACGGGAGTACCCTTAGGCAACGACACCGTTACGGGCGCACCTCCATAGCCATAGGTCGGTGTGTCGTAGAGCAGGGCTGTAGGGTTGTCCTTGCGGAAATAGTAGATAATCTGCGAGGCTGCCGTAGCGAGGCATCCCGTAAGCGCCTGATTGTTGTTGTCGGTGCGGTGTGGCGCGAGCAGGTTGTAGGGATAGCCCTGGTTCCAGTGTGTTGCCATGAGCACGGGCACGTCCTGCCATGACGACTTATAGGCTGCCACGGCCAGCCTCCTCCTTGCCTTCTGTGCAGAGGCAGCCTCACGTGGCTGCTGCGGAGCGTTCTCCTGCAGCTTGGTGACCTTCTCTGCCCATGCGTCGAGCATGTTCTGCAGTGGCTGTGGAATTTGTCCCTCCACATAGTCGCCGCACTCGGTGTAACCAACTATAGGAGCCGTAGCATCATCACCGCTGACGATGACAAAGCCCTTGCCAGCCCCTCTTGAGAAAATGTAGTATGGTGCCCAAGGAACATCATCGGTGGTGGTGTCGGCAATCTCCACCAATGCCTGAGCAACAATGCGGGCCTCAGCCCTGTCTATGGCCACGGCGCCAGCCTGAATGCTGGTAGCCAATGCCAATGAGAATAGAATAGTTTTTTTGTTCATATTTAGGTTATCTGTAATGCTTAGCTGCAAAGCTACAAAATATTTAGCTAACAGCAAAGACTTTTTCCATAAAACCTTATAGGTGGGTTCTGTTAAATCCCGCCTATACACAAAATGCAAAGAACAAAAAAACAGTGGCAAAGAGGCCTGCTATTTTATCTTTGGCTTCAGCTCGTCGGGCGATTCGTTGGTGAACATGTCCACAGGCTTTGCCTGCTTGGTAAACAGGTTGCGGACGGTCTCCACCGGCACTTCCGTGTCGGGCTGGAAGCAGGAGCTCTGCATATATGCGAGTATCGACTTGCGGAGTTGGCGGGCAACGACCCTGCGGTCGAGGTTGGAAGAGATATCGAATGTTGTCATCAGCAGCTTGCCTCCTCCAACACGGGCCTCGACAATCATTCCCAAACGGCGGCTCACATGCCAGGTGTCAATGGGCTGGAATGGCGGGCGGCACGACTGCGGGAACTCTGTAAGGTTCATCACCTGCGCCTTGTTAACCAGCTCCCACCAGTTGAGGTTCTGCCAGCTGTCCGTAGGGAACAGGGCGAACACGGGATGGTCGGACTGGATGTAGGAGCCTGTGGTATGTGGCGGACGCATCTTGAACCAGCTGGTATTCCAGAACACTGGCAGATAGGTCTGCTTGACATCGCTGCCGTAGGTCACCTTGCCCGCAGCCTCAACAAGCACTTTTCCTCCCTTTGCAAGAACACCGAGTGCCCGGTCGTCGAGCGAGTCACAGACGTAGATGTCGCTACCGGCCATGCTATTGCCATCAGTCTTGGGCATGGCGAGCACGGAGGGATATACCCAGAAGTCCCACTCGTTGGAATAGCCGCTGACGGTTACCTGAAGCCTGAGCTTCACAGGAATGCCGTTGGCAGACACATTGGCGTATGCCGATAGCGGCAGCACCACCCTACCGAGATTAATGTTCTTGCCCACGGGCAACGGATTGGCACCGCTATTCAGCACACCGCTCACCGGCAGGCAACCGTCACCACTAATGGTATATGCCGGAACGCCTTGCAGCTCACGGCCAGAAGCATTGTACAGCTCCACGTCTACAGCCAGAGTGTCGGCATCAGTGAATACGAACTTGGGAAAACGGGCCAACGGCACCACCGGGGCACAGGCATGGCGCAGCACATCCATGGCGGCAGCGTCATCACGGCAGTAGCTCTTCTCCTTCCAGAACACATTGAGCGGTCCCACGAGGGCTGTTCCCTGTCCGCTGTAGTCGTTGAGTCCGAGAAGCTGGAAGCCAGCATAGCCTGGTGTGCGCAGGTTACGCTCAATCTCATACTTATAAGCCATATTCTGCAACCTGCTGCTGGCATCGAGGAAGCGTGAGGCCATATCCTCCATACCGTTGTCGCGGAGCAGGCCCTCAAAGATGTCGAAGTTGCACGCCTTGTAGACTCCTGTATAGAGCGGACGCTCGCTGAGGTCGGGGAAGGCACACCACTGCCCCTGCTCATGAGCTACGATAGGGCTGTTGCACACCATCTCTATGGTGCCGTCGGGCAGGGTATCGGGCACGAGGGCGTAGTCGGGCGCGCCCTTTGTGGTGAAGTTGCGTGGTCGAAGCAGCTGGTCGTAGTAGTCGTCTGCTGACTGTGGGGCCTGCCTGTCCCATGCCAGTCCACGGGCACCGCCTTTTACATGGTAGTCGCTATTGGCATCCCATGCCCAGCCTCCTCCCACCGATGCTCCACAATAGAGCCTGCGGGTATCGCCTGTGGAATGCCAGTAGTCTATGAAGTCATGACACCATGCCACCCAGTCTCCGGCCGGCTCGTTACCGGCAGCAAGCATACAGAACGACGGATGGTTGCCGTAGGCTCTCACCATGCGCTCTGTCTCCTCAAGCAGATATCTGTCTATGGTCATGCCACGGCGCAACCTCACACCGTGGTTTGGCCACGACGGCCCCTCCGGCTGAAGGTATATGCCTACCTTGTCTGCTGCGCTGAATGCCGCCTCGGGAGGGCAGTAGGAGTGGAAGCGCACATGATTGATTCCGTAGCTCTTGCACTTGCGGAAGATATCAAGCCACGAAGCCTCATCAGTAGGCGGATAGCCTGTCAGCGGGAAGCAGCAGTTCTCAACTGTTCCGCGCAGCCATATAGGGTTACCGTTGAGGTATAGTTGCCGTCCGCGGAAACTAATCTCCCTCATTCCGAATACAGTGCTCACGGTATCTGCCCCAATGGTGGCCGTGAGAGTGTACGTGCAGGGGGTGAACTCGCTCCACAGCCTCACTTCCTCGCCTACCTTCAGTGAATATATCTTCTGTCCGTTACTTCCTTCCCTTACGGCATGCGGTTCCACAGTCTTGCCATCGATGGCAAACAGAGGCTTGCGATGGCTCGCCTTGCCAGCCATCTCCACGGCAACGTCTATTGACTTGTCGGCAAGCCTTGGAAAAACCTGCATGTTGGCGATGTGGCTCTCAGGCCTCGCCACGAGCATCATCCTGCCGGCAATACCGTTCCAGTTGCCTTGCGTCTGGTCAGTAACACTGTGCGAGTCCTGGCCAACGCATACGTTCTCGATACCATTGTATAGCCTAATCTTTATCTCGTTTGTCTTGCCAAATACGACAAAAGGTGTAATATCGAACTCATGTGGCACGCTTAGCGACGAGTCACGTCCGGCATGATGGCCGTTGACATAGACATCGGTCTCTATATGTGGACGCTCCAGAAAGAGCATCACCCTCCGTCCCTTCCACTGTCTGGGTATATCGACGGAGCGCATGTACCATGCCTCGCCGACATAATGACGGGAGGGAGTGAGGAAGAAGGGAAATTTCATACGCCCGGCCTCACGGTATCGTGCCATATATGGATTGAAATAGTAGGAGGAGTCGTATAGGCTGCCTGTCCAACGGGTGTTGGCATCAACCTTATGTCCCACACCGTTGGTGAGCATGGAACCAGGCAGCGTGACATCACAGCTGTTGCCCTCGTATGACAGTCTCCATTTTCCGTCAAGGTGAATTGTATGCTGCGCAAGCACGGCGTGGAACGACATTGCGGCGAGGAAAAGAAATAACAGTCTTCGCATTTTTGATTTGATTTCGGTTAATATTGTTTATGTTGCAAAAATAATCCTTTTACGCACAACGGCAAAGAGGGAAGTGCCAATATAGCAAAAAATACGGAACTTTGGTCAAAAAGTGAAGACTTTACACAATAATATCAACAAAATATGCGTTATACGTGATAATAACTTCCAAAGTTTTACGACCCAGCAGGATAGTAGCAAGAGAGGAGAATGGAGAACAAGTATAATTCCAAACAGGAGAATATAGTCTACATTGGTCTTTGGTCAATAATATTTCTCAGCCCCATCGTTACGGTTTACCTGAAGACTATGTATGATGCCAATGCATTTTTTGATTGGCAGGCAATACTTAATGTCCAGAAAATCTTCTTTTTCTATTTCTGCGCTTTCCTTATCCACAACTACCTGCTTGCCCCGTTGATAATATACAAGCGCAACTTCCGCGCCTACATTCCTCTTGCCCTGTTGCTGATAGCGGCATTCTTCGTCCTTTTAATTGCAACGAGGCCAAAGATGCTGAAGGACATGCATGAACCTTTCCCAAATGAGATGGCCATGCACGACAAGGGAGGAAAGCATAAAGAACCAAAGGAGCGAAAAAGGGCACAAGGGCACAAGGGGTCGGGAGACTTTATGGACAAGGGAAAGCCAAAAGGGCTCGGACTGCTGGAAATCACCAATTCCATGACGCTGCTATTCCTGTTCGGCATGAACATCGGAGCAAAAGCATACTTCAAGTCGGCTGATGACAGGGAGAAACTGGAAAAGCTGGAAAAGCAGAACCTGCAACAGAGGCTTGACTACCTGAAAGGACAGATAAATCCGCACTTCTTCATGAACACCCTTAATAATATCCACGCTCTCGTCGACATAGATCCCGAGAAGGCCAAGACAAGCATCGTGGAACTGTCGAAGCTTATGAGGATTATTCTGTACGACAGCGACAAACAGATGACGAGCCTGCCCCAAGAGATAGAATTCATAAAGAACTACATCAGGCTCATGCGCCTCAGGTTTACTGACAACGTCACCATCAACACCGAATTTCCCAACAATCCTCCGCATAAGGATATCGCCCAAATGGTGTTAGTGACCTTCATCGAGAACGCTTTTAAGCATGGCATCAGCTACATGCAGCCAACGATAATAGACATTGCCATCAGGCTGCACGGCAACAAGCTGCTATTTACGTGCGCCAACACTGTCAGGCCGGCCGACAAAAACAACAGCAACGAGAAAAAAGGGGGACTCGGGCTGGCCAACGTGAAGAAGAGGCTCGACCTCATATACGGAAACGAATACAAACTCGACATAAAGGAACAAAGCACGCGGTACAAAGTGAGACTGCTGCTGACACTCAACTAACCAGGGAAAAACTATGATAAGGACTATCGCTATTGATGACGAGCCGCTCGCACTGCAACAACTGACCTCCTACATAGAGAAGGTGCCATTCCTGAAGCTTGTAGCAGAATGCCGCAGCGCCATGGAGGCCATGGAGGTTCTGAACAACGAGGAAGTAGACGCTATCTTCTGCGACATCAACATGCCCGATATCAACGGCATGGAACTGATAAAGTCATTGCCGGCACCACCCATAGTGGTCTTCACGACGGCATCAGCAGACCATGCCCTTGAGGGCTACAAGCTCGACGCCGCCGACTATCTGCTTAAGCCCTTTGGACTGATGGACTTCAAGAGGGCCGCCAATAAGGTGCAGAAACGGTACTACTTGACAAACAGCAAGCCCGCCGGCAACAGCGAGGACGACACGGTATTCCTGAAAACAGAGAACAGGATGGTGAAGGTGGCGTTCAACGACATAAGGTATATCGAAGGCATGAGCGAGTATATCAAGGTGTACCTGGAGGGGCAGAAACCAATTGTCGTGCTGCTGGCTCTGAAAAGGATGGAAGACCGCATGCCATCCTACTTCATGCGCATACACAGGTCGTACATCATAAACCTAAAGAAAATACAGGAGGTAAACAAAAACCGGGTAATCATGGACCAGGACACGTATCTGCCAATAGGCGAGAACTACAAGAACGCCCTGACAGAATATATCAGCGACAGATTTCTCGGAAAGTAATCGAACGTCATACCGGCAACATACAAATAATCATAAATAATATAAGACATGAAAGCAATCAGTACAGAAAAAGCACCCGCGGCCATAGGCCCGTACAGCCAGGCCATAGAGGCCAACGGCTTTGTATTCGCATCGGGACAACTGCCCATAGACCCTGCCACAGGCAACTTCCCCGAAGGAGGCATAAAGGAACAGACTCGACAGAGCCTCACCAACGCCAAGAACATCCTCGAGGCTGCAGGCACAGACCTGGGCCACGTTGTAAAGACAACTGTATTCCTCTCTGACATGGGGAACTTCGCAGCTATGAACGAGGTGTATGCCGAGTTCTTCAGCGCCCCATACCCAGGCCGTTCTGCAGTAGCTGTCAAGGACCTGCCCAAGGGCGCGCTCGTTGAGGTGGAATGTATTGCCGCAAAGGGATAAGTCTCGATCAACCATTATCAATGGAAATACGATGAAAGCGTATCTCTGCATGATGCAGGGGTACGCTTTCACCGTATTGTCAAAATCATGCCAGGAAGGCCTGGTATCTATTATTACCATCTGGACGAGCCATACTGCACGGCAGACACCGACTTGGACGTTCCGCCTACATTGAGCGTATAGCTGCTGCCCGAGGTCATGCCGGGTGCCGTCACCAGTATCGAGGCTGACGAAAGACTATATGGCATGGTAAAAGTGGCCAGTGTAGTCGAGCCTGATGACAGGGTTACCACAGAGTTGGCAGTCACGCTTGCAGATGTTGAGACATAACACTGTGTGGAAGAGGAATTTGTTGGCGCAGAGTTGCTTCCACCTAATGCTATCAGCTCTCCACCCGTGAAATACACTGTATATCCAGCCTCGCTGTTTGCATCGATACCGCACTCGGGACTCTTTGCTCCATAGGCTATGGTATGTCCGCCGGAGACATAAATGCTGCCATTGGCATCGATACCATCGTTGGAAGTGGCATACGCAGTAACGGTACCACCCTTGATGTACATGTGGCTACCAGAGTTTATGGCATCGTCTGACGAATATGCCGTAACAACAGCATTACCGTCAAAGGTTATGCACGACTTGCTCTCTATAGCCTCTGACGATGAAGACGTTGCGTCAATAATTCCTCCGCTGAACAGCATGTCACCATCCGACTTGATGGCCTTGGGCGAGGACTTCTTACTGGTATCTGTAGTTCCGCCGCCACCAGGGAAGCCGCCTCCACCAGGGAAGCCGCCTCCACCAGGACCATAAGCCGTAGACGAATAGTTGTACACGCTACCTGTTGCCTTGGCCGTAATGGTTCCGCCCGTCACGGTCAGCAGAGAGTCGCTATTGAGACACTTGCCTCCTGCTCCGCTGCTTGTAAGGGTAAGCACTCCGGCATCAATGGTAATATCGGCATCCGACTTGATGCACGATGACGCCTTTGCCTCAGCGTCAGCCTCATCCCACTTGCCTCCGCCTGTGGTCACAATGGCTATGGCAGGCGTGCTCTTGTCATCATTGATGATAATGTCACTCTCTGCGGTAAGGCCCTTGGCTGCAGCACCTGACACTTCAATATCTATGGTACCGCCCTTTATTACTATCTGGCCAGTATTCTCCTCGTCAACTACTTTTGTTCCATCGTCCTCAGTCTCGTAGCTGGCCTGTATGCCGTCATCACCCACTCCGTTAATAGTGACTTTTCCACCATTCTGCTGATAATACTGGTTGCAGTTGATACCATCGCCAACGGCAGAAAGAATGTTTAGTGTTCCGAAACCAGCCTTCAGCTGCACATACTCCTTGCCCCAGAAAGCATGATTGGCATTACCACGGATGTTCAGCGTACCCGCACCATTAAACTCGGTGTGTCCCTTTACGGCAAAGCAAGCCTTCTGCGTGCCTCCAGCACCATCGCTGAGCGTACTTTCCGTATTGTCAGCCAACAGCACGGCTATTCTCTTGCCGTCCCTGATGTTTATGGCTGCACTATCTGGATTGTTGAGCGTCAAGCCGTCAAGCACGAAGGTTGCCTTCAGGCTGCCGTCCATATAAAGTGAGCCATCAGTAGAGGTACCTCTCAAGGTATATGTTATCTCATCGGCAAGGTCAGCCGACTGCAACAGCACAACATGGGCACCCGTTACTGAGGCGTTGACATAGCGTGCCACATTACCTGCCACAAAGACACTGGCAGACGTACCATTGTATACAACATCCACAGAGTTGTCAACTACCATGTTGTCATCGATATACATGCTGTCAACAGACGCAAGCGCAAAAGGACGGCCCAAGACTGTCAGTGACACGCCGTCAGCATAAAGCATATCACCTGCCTGAGTTGCGGGGAAGCGGTATGTTATTCCTTTTTCAACAACATTCAATGTCTGTGCATTGACAACAAATGAAAGCGTCAAAAGTGCCGAAGCTATAATTGTACGCATAATAATAAATATGTATAAGGGTTAGCTAATCCTAATATAAAACGTCAATATGTTTTGCAAATATAAGACAAATATAGCAAAACGAAAAAAAACAATCAGCAAACACCCTTTTTTTTATCACGAAGCCATCCCTCTACCTTATCTACCTCCTCTATCCCTCCCTATCTCCTCTATCTTATCTATATTATCTATCTACTCTATCCTGTCTATCTACTCTATCCTGTCTATCCCTCCTCCCGAACAGCAGGAGGAGGGACAATCTCTCAGAACTTAAACTTATACTCTACGCCAACAACATGTCTGTTAGGCTCGTTATCGTCATCGTCGTCATGTACAGACTGATAGAGATAGTATAGCCCCACTTCATGTTTCTTAGTAATCTTCCAGTCTACGCCTGCCGTATAGCGTGTCTTCTGCACTGACCAGCCATTGAACATCTCCACGCTGGCATACGGCTCGAAGTGACTATTGGGAATATCGTAGCTCAGCTGCAACCTGCTGCGCAGTACATTCTTGCCACGTCCCTTGTATGTTTTTGGCTTGCCATCGTACTCGTCATCATCGAAGTCCCATCGCTCATCGATGGTCTTCTCCGGGCGATAGGTGTACTGCCATCTCTCACGCAATGACACCTGCCAGTCACCAAACTTATAACTTCCAGTAAGCGACACATTGAAGCGGTGGCGCACCCCCCAATACTCGGCAAGTTTGTTGGGCATGCCATTTGTCTCCTTGTAGGTGATTTTCTCATTGTTGTCATCAAGGAACGAATAGCCCGCGCTAACCTTCAGCCATTTTGTAAGCTTATATTGTGCATCTACGCCCACGCTCCAACGGTCGAGGGTAGACACATCATCGCGGGTACGCAACTCTGCTTCCATACCCACACTGAGTTTCTTCGAAATCTTCTTCTCCGCACCAATGGATGTCCACACGCCAAAGTCATCACTTTGGGCAAGCAATGACAGCGGCATCATCATCAATGCCAGCAGATAAAACGCTTTTCTTTTCATATAGTCCTATTTAATAATTCATGTTTCAAAACAATAAAAGTCTGGCTTAAACATTCGTCCTTTACCTCCTTTTATCTTCCTTTTTACTACTTGTAAAATCTAAGTATAATAATATTCAACACTGGGTAATGAATGTTATACCTCCGTAAGGTCGGTACGGGCGAGCTTCAGCTTGTCGGCAACGCTGTTGATAGCCTTGGGGTCTACATAGTACACTCGGAGCATTGCCATGTCACGCAGCAGGTCTACGGCTCCTACATCTATCCTCTTGACCGTCAGTCCAAGCCTCTGCTCAATATCGGCAATAAGATCCTCGCGCCGCTCCGGCTTTATCAACTCTATACGGTCGTACTGCACCAGCTTGCTCGGCTCCATCTTCAGCCGGTGCTCGCACATCCATACGGCAAACACCACTATGGCATTGGTAAGCACCAGCTCTACAATATTCACGGAGGCAGCTATGGCATTGACCACAGACAAAGCAATGATGACAAAGAGATAAGTCATCTCGCGAACGGGCATGGCGTCCGTGCGGTAGCGCATGATGCTGAAGATACCAAAAAGTCCGATACCGATACCGATGCTCGTCTTGGCCTTCAGGTCCTCAAGCACGAAGAGCATGAAGAACACTAAGAAGAAGATGGCGATGGAGATGAGCATGAAGGTGAAGTAGAAGTCGCGGCGGCGGCTCTTCTTGTAGTACAGTCTGTCAACGATGACGAGATTAACAACTACACAGACTGTCAGTCTGACAAGCATTGCCACGAACGATTCTGACAGTGATAAAGAAAAAATGTCCATTTCTGTATGTTATTAGTTTTTGAATACATGATAATTACTTTCCCGATGTAAGCCCGGCTCTCAGCCGTTCTACGGCATGAAGGCGTGGCTTGAAGCGGTTCTGCTTAAGCCCGGGATTGGTGAGGGCAGAGCCCATGCAGTACTTACTGAAGCCCATGGGCTTTATACGTAGCTCACGCAGCAGTCCAAGTATCGGTGAGGGTACCAACCCATCGCGTTTCAGCTCAATGATGGCAATCTCAGGCAGGGCAACGTCGAGACCTGTGGCTATGTTGTGGAAACACAGTGAGGTATCAATGGTCAGGCGTTCGGTCTTCATATTGTTCACCAGCGTAATACGGTTGAAGCGGTTTTCTATCTTCTCACCCATAATGTCTGGACTGTACCGCAGGTACTGGCGCAGAAACTCGTCATACTCCGCGAACGTCTCGTCATGGCGGTCGAAGATTATGTCCCTCGTTGGGTTCATGGGGTCAAAGTCAAACATCGTAGTTCGTTTTTTCTTTGTACGGCCATGGTTGTTCTTCGTCTTCACCTCAAGGAAGTTCAGCCCGCTGTCCACATAGCTTCTTATCCTGAGTTTCTGTCTGTCGGTATGTCCTGCATGATGGCAGCCGAACATGTTGTAGTCTGGCGTGTCGAAGTAGAGTGTATAGTAGCGTCCTATGCGTCTGCTGTCAATTTCCTGCACACGATACTGCCACACGGCTAGCTTCAGCAACTTCCGCAACTGATCTGTCGTGGTGACGAACTTTGTATCGGTACGGTTCATTAGCCTGATACCGCTCATCTCCTCAAGTGTAATGGGTTGATAATTGTCTAAGATGTCCAGCATTGTATAGGTTAGTTTGTGCAAAGATAGTGCTTTAATTTATATAATCCAAATTAAATATGACAAAAAACACAATTTCCGCAAATAACACTCTCGCATTTTGTCCGTCACACAACAGTCTTCATATACCCGAGACCACGCAAAACAAAAAGGTGGAGAACAACACAGCTCCCCACCTTATCTATAATAAATATCGAGTCTTCAAACTCTCGAATCCTTCGAACCTCTCGAACCTTACTTCACATTGCCAACCTCAATAAGATACTCGGCAATCTGCACGGCATTCAGCGCGGCTCCCTTGCGTATCTGGTCACCAGTAAGCCACAGGGTGATACCATTGTCGTTGGCAAGGTCCTTGCGTACACGGCCAACGTATACATCATCCTTGCCTGCGCTCTCAAGAGGCATAGGATAGACATACTGCTGAGGGTCATCCTCAAGTGTCACACCAGGAGCGGCAGAGAGAGCCTCGCGAACCTGACTGACAGTGAGTGGCTGTTCAGTCTCTACCCATACCGACTCGGAATGAGAGCGGAGCGAAGAGACACGCACGCAAGTAGCGCTTGTGCGCACATCACTGTGCATAATCTTGCGGGTCTCGTTGTACATCTTCATCTCTTCCTTGGTATAGTCGTTCTCTGTCATCACGTCTATCTGAGGAATAACGTTGTATGCCAGCTGATGGGGGAACTTGGCAACAGTCTTCACCTCGCCCGTCTCCACCAGTTCCTTATACTGCTGCTGCAGCTCTGCCATGGCGGCAGCACCTGCTCCACTGGCACTCTGGTAGCTGGATATGTGAATGCGCTTGATGTGGGAGAGCTTCTCAATAGGCTGCAACACCACAACCATCATGATGGTCGTGCAGTTGGGGTTGGCGATGATGCCACGTGGACGCACAAGGGCATCCTCAGCATTAACTTCAGGCACGACGAGTGGCACGTCGGCATCCATTCTGAAAGCGCTGGAATTATCTATCATCACAGCACCATACTTGGTGATGGTCTCAGCAAACTCCTTGCTTGTGCCACCACCTGCCGAAGTGAAGGCGATATCCACATCCTTAAAGTCATCGTTATGCTGAAGGAGCTTCACCTCATACTCCTTTCCCTTGAAGGTGTACTTGCGGCCGGCACTACGCTCCGAGCCAAACAGCACCAGGTCGTCCATCGGGAAATTTCTCTCTGCAAGTATGCGCAGGAACTCCTGTCCTACAGCACCGCTTGCACCAACAATAGCTACTTTCATAATTCGTCTATATAATTAATTTGTATACTCTCAGGGCGCAAAATTACAACTTTTATAGCAAATAACGCTTAAAAATGGAAGATTTATAGCTGAATATCAATATTTTTTTGCACCTTTGCACAACCAAACGGGCTTTCGTGGCATTATGGCACATAAAGTAATGGCACCGACGACCACATATTTTATATATATAGAACATAACAATGCTGGCAGATATCACCAACTACTTTCCCATAACAAACCCGACACTGATATTCTTTGTCGTGATGATAATCATCCTGTTTGCCCCTATCATCATGGGAAAGCTAAGGATTCCACACATCATCGGCATGGTGCTTGCGGGCGTCATGGTGGGACAGTACGGCTTCAACATCCTTCAGCGTGATGACTCCTTCGAGCTGTTCGGCAACGTAGGTCTCTACTACATCATGTTCCTTGCTGCGCTTGAGATGGACATGGAGGGAGTGAGGAAGAATGTCAGGCGTATGCTCATCTTCGGTGCCCTGACATGCGCCATACCATTCGGGCTTACTTACGTCATGGGTATGGGGATGCTTGGCTACTCGGGCACGGCAGCACTGCTGCTGGGATGTATCATGGCCTCGAATACGCTCATCGCCTACCCCATCGTCGGGCGATATGGTCTGCAACGCAAGCCGAGTGTGACGCTCAGCGTGGGTTCGTCAATGATTTCGCTGTTTGCATCGCTCATCATTCTCGCAGCCATTGAGAATGCCCACGGAAAAGACTCTGGCGGACTGTTCTGGCTATTGTTCGCCGCGAAGTTCATTGTCTACTGTGCTGGTCTGACATGGCTTGTGCCGAGGCTTACCCGCTGGTTCCTGCGCCGGTACTCCGATGCCGTCATGCAGTTCATCTTTGTCATGGCAATGCTCTTCATGAGTGCGGCTTTGGCCGAGGCGGCAGGTGTCAACGGCATCTGCGGTGCCTTCCTTGCCGGACTCATCCTGAACAGATATATCCCCCCCGTATCACCTCTGATGAACAGGATTGAGTTCATCGGCAATGCCCTCTTCATACCCTATTTCCTCATTGGTGTAGGAATGCTTATCAACGTGCGGTTGCTCTTTGGCGGAGGCGGTATCATCTGGGTAGTGACGTGCATTGTCATCTTCGGAACACTCGGCAAAGCCATCGCGGCCTACCTTGCCTGCTTCGCGTTCCGCATGCCCTTGTCGTCAGGACACATGATGTTCGGACTTACCTCCGCTCATGCGGCAGGAGCCATCGCCATGGTACTTGTAGGCATGAGGATAGAGACTGCGCCAGGGCAGTATCTTGTAGACGACAGCATGCTCAACGGTGTTGTCATGATGATACTCTTCACATGCGTCATCTCAACGCTCGTAACAGAATATTCCGCACAGAAAATCACGCTTCGAGACAAGGAGTTCCCTCAAGAGGCACTGCCGGAAATCGACGACGAGAAGATACTCATACCGGTGAAATATCCGGAATATGCCAACAGGCTCATAAACCTGGCCATACTGATGAGAAACCAGAAGCTCAACAGAAGCCTCGTGGCACTGAACGTGGTCTATGACGATGCCAAGATGAGACAAAACCAAGCCCTCGGCAAGCAAATCCTACAGCAGGTAGAGCAATACGCCGCCGGCTCCGACGTGAAGATGCAGACGCAGGTACGCATAGCTGCAAACATCGCCAACGGCATCAAGCACGCATTCAAGGAGTTTCAGGCTTCGGAAATTCTCATCGGCATGCACATGCACGCGGAGGTGTCAAACAAGTTCTGGGGAGAGTTCCACCAGAGCCTGTTCAACGGACTCAACAACCAGATTATCATGGCAAGGCTTCACCAGCCTCTGACAACGATACGCAGAATACAGGTCGCCGTTCCGTCAAGGGCACAATACGAGCCAGGCTTCTACCGATGGCTTGAGCGCCTGGCACGCATGGCCTCCAACCTTGAGTGCCGCATAGTGTTCCATAGCCGCACTGACACCCTCGACCTCATAAGGGAGTTCGTACAGAACAGACACCACGAGCTGAGGGCTGAGTATGAGCATATGGAACATTGGAACGAGATGCCGAGGCTCGCCACAACCATATCACAGGACCATATGTTCGTTGTGGTGACAGCCCGGAAGGGCACAGTGTCATACAAGAACGCACTCGACCGCTTGCCTGACGAGATTACCCGGTTCTTCAGTGGCAAGAACCTCATGATTATATTCCCCGACCAGTTCGGAGAGCAGATGGAGGCCATGACATTCGCCCAGCCGCAGCACACAGAGGAACGCTCGGCGTACGACGAACTTAGGGAATGGATAGAAAAGAAATTAAGATAAGAAAATGATAGACATCAAAGAAATAACCAAGAGCTTCGGCTCCCTGCAGGTCCTAAAAGGCATCGACCTGCACATAGGCAAAGGAGAGATAGTCAGCATTGTCGGTCCAAGTGGAGCAGGCAAGACGACCCTGTTGCAGATTATCGGAACACTCGACAAGCCCAACTCGGGCAGTATCGTTGTCGACGGCATCGACGTATGCAGGCTTTCCACTTCAAAGCTCAGTGATTTCCGTAACAGACACATAGGTTTCGTATTCCAGTTCCACCAGCTTCTGCCAGAGTTCACGGCGCTCGAGAACATCATGATTCCGGCATTCATTGCAGGGAAGAGCACGAAAGAGGCCAAGACAAGAGCCATGGAACTGCTGGCCTTCATGGGACTGGAGGACAGGGCACAGCATAAGCCCAACGAGCTGTCGGGAGGAGAGAAACAGCGCGTTGCCGTAGCACGCGCACTGGTAAACAATCCCTCCGTCATCCTTGCCGATGAGCCGTCGGGCAGTCTCGACTCAAAGAACAAGGCTGAGCTGCACCAACTGTTCTTCGACCTTAGGGACAAATACGGACAGACATTCGTCATAGTGACTCACGACGAGGGATTGGCGAGCATCACCGACCGAACCATACACATGAAGGATGGACTAATAACCGAGGGCGAGGCACCACAAGAGCAGGAGACTGTTTAGTCCCCATCACTAACAAACGTCATTTTCTCCACATCATTTACATTTACCACATTATTATATATATGGCAAACCTGAAATTAGGCGACTACAACATCCTGAAAGTTGTCAAAGAAGCCAAAAGACCAAACCCACACTCGTTCAACAACGAGGAGACATTCGGCATATTCCTCGACGGAGGACACGAGGGCGACATTCTGATGCCGAAGAAATATGTACCGGAAGGTACAAAGGTCGGCGACATGATTGAATGTTTCCTGTACCTCGACCAGGACGAGCGGCTCATAGCAACGACAGAGAAACCTATAGCGAAGGCAAACGAGTTCGCATTCCTCGAATGCTCATGGGTAAACGAGTATGGAGCATTCCTCGACTGGGGACTGATGAAAGACGTGTTCTGCCCTTTCCGCGAGCAGAAGAGGAAAATGGAGATTGGCAACAACTACATCGTACACATCCACCTCGACGAGGAAAGCTACCGCATAGTGGCATCAGCAAAGATTGAGAACTATTTCTCCCAGGAAAAGCCTGCATATAAACACGGCGAGGAAGTGGAGATAATGATTTGGCAGAAGACCGACCTGGGCTTCAAGGTCATCATCGACAATAAGTATCCCGGGCTAATCTATCAGGGCCAAATCTTCAAGCACGTCACCACGGGCGACCGCATGACTGGCTATATCGACAATATCAGACCCGACGGAAAAATAGATGTCACCCTCCAGCCAACAGGCCGTAAGCTGACAGCCGACTTTGCAGAGACTCTTCTCGAATATCTGCACGACAACAACGGCGTGTGCCCACTGGGAGACAAGAGCGACGCCGAGGACATCAAGCGCACATTCCAGGTGAGCAAGAAAACATTCAAGAAAGCCGTTGGCGACCTTTACAAGCGAAGACTCATAACCATTTCCCCCGAGGGACTGAAACTCGTATAAGGGCGAATAATTAGAGTGTACAGTTTGTTGTACCCAAAATGGAACTGTTACTGATTTACTCTGACTACATGCTTGCAGAAAATACATTGACCAGCACGCGCTGTAAGCGCAGAAGCACATAGCCCAGGGTAGAGCGCAGCGGCACCCTGGGTTATTTCATGTAGTTGATGGTCGCCCTGCTAAGGGCAAAAGCGTAG
>SAMEA3663028__coassemble_128_pt1 | contig 34061 bp, 29 predicted proteins | sample SAMEA3663028__metabat2_high_PE_024 | metagenome-assembled genome bin SAMEA3663028 (sample SAMEA3663028) | pig gut metagenome | biome: pig gut; feature: pig-associated habitat; material: faeces | place: France | collected 2012 | reverse complement strand
CAAATACAGAGCACACTGCTATAAATGGTAATCACTCGAAATGTCGGATGACCCACAAAACACGCACTTTCCGTTAACGCAAAAAGACCGGGTAGTTACCGAAGGACTGCCGAAATGCTAAAACTACGAAAACTTTCCCTATTAGCCGGCTGTACTAATAGGTTTTTTATCCCAACTGGCTTATATTTCGATTTTTTTCTCTAAATTTGCATATCGTAAGCCGTGGCAAGCAATATGAGCGTGGACTTTCATTGCGCCCGGCAGCATCTGCCTTTGCAAGAGAACTTAAACATACTAATAATCATTCATAATATCTTTAAATGGAGAAACAGCTAAAGAAAGTACTCGTCCTTGGTTCGGGTGCGCTTAAGATTGGACAGGCTGGCGAGTTCGACTACTCTGGCAGCCAGGCTCTTAAGGCTCTTCGTGAGGAAGGCATCAAGTCGGTGCTCGTCAATCCTAACGTTGCAACAATTCAGACAAGTGAGGGTATTGCCGACAAGGTCTATTTCCTGCCCGTCAATACTTATTTCGTAACCGAAATCATCAAGAAGGAACGCCCCGACGGCATCCTGCTGGCTTTCGGCGGACAGACGGCACTTAACTGTGGTACGGAACTGTTCCTCAACGGTACCCTGAAGGAGTATGGGGTAAGGGTGCTCGGCACAAGCGTTGAGGCTATCATGAACACTGAAGACCGCGACCTGTTTGTGAAGGAGCTGAACAAGATAGACCTGAAGGTGCCAGTGTCGCAGGCTTGCGAGACTATGGAGGATGCCATAGCGACGGCACGCCGCATAGGATATCCTATCATGATTCGCTCGGCTTATGCCCTGGGCGGCCTTGGCTCTGGCGTATGTCCCGACGAGGAGACGTTCGTGAAGATTGCCGAGTCGGCATTTACGTTCGCACCACAGGTACTTGTCGAGGAGAGTCTGAAGGGATGGAAGGAGATAGAGTTTGAGGTAATACGCGATGCCAACGACCATTGCTTCACCGTTGCGTCAATGGAGAACTTCGACCCGCTCGGCATACATACCGGTGAGTCTATCGTTGTGGCTCCTACATGCTCGCTGTCTGACGACCAGGTGAAGATGCTTCAGGACTTGGCAATTAAATGCGTGCGCCATCTGAACATCGTTGGCGAGTGCAACATACAGTATGCGTTCAACGCAGAGACCAACGACTACCGTATCATAGAAATCAATGCACGCCTAAGCCGCAGCTCCGCACTCGCCTCGAAGGCTACGGGCTATCCTCTCGCCTTCGTGGCTGCCAAGATAGCTCTTGGATATACTCTTGACCAGATAGGAGAAATGGGCACTACCAACTCCGCGTATGTCGCCCCACAGCTCGACTATCTCATCTGCAAGATACCAAGATGGGATCTCACCAAGTTTGCCGGAGTAAGCCGCAAGATAGGCTCAAGCATGAAGTCGGTGGGAGAAATAATGTCTATCGGACGCACTTTCGAGGAGCTTATACAGAAGGGACTGAGAATGATCGGACAGGGCATGCACGGCTTTGTGGGCAACGACCATACGAAGTTCGATAACCTTGACGAGGAGCTTGCCAACCCTACCGACCTGCGCATATTCGCCATTGCGCAAGCACTCGAGGAGGGATATTCCATTGACAGGATATACGAGCTGACAAAGATAGACCCATGGTTCATTGGCAAGCTCAAGAATATCGTTGACTACAAGCACAAGCTTGAGACATACAACGCCATTGAGGAAGTACCTGCCGATGTATTGAGACAGGCAAAGATACTCGGCTTCTCGGATTTCCAGATAGCACGCTTCGTGATAAAGAACGCCTCTGGCAACATGGAAAAGGAAAACCTTGCCGTGCGCAGCCATCGAAAGAAACTGGGCGTGCTGCCTGCCGTGAAGCGCATACCGACCGTTGCCAGCGAGCATCCAGACCTTACCAACTACCTCTACATGACCTATGCTGTTGAGGGGCATGACGTAAACTACTACAACAACGAGAAATCGGTAGTGGTACTCGGCTCCGGAGCATACAGGATTGGTTCATCAGTAGAGTTTGACTGGTGCTCAGTGAACGCCATCACCACGGCGCGCAAGCTCGGATATAAGAGCATAATGATAAACTATAACCCCGAAACGGTTTCAACTGACTATGACATGTGTGACAGACTCTATTTCGACGAGCTGTCCTTCGAGCGTGTGCTCGATGTCATAGATCTTGAGAATCCACGGGGAGTCATCGTCTCGGTTGGCGGACAGATACCAAACAACCTCGCAATGAAACTCTACAGGCAGAGCGTGCCAATACTGGGTACTTCACCCGTGAGCATAGACAGGGCAGAAAACCGCAACAAGTTCTCTGCCATGCTCGACCAGCTGGGCATCGACCAGCCACAATGGAGTGCGCTGACAAGCATGGACGACGTGAAGGCATTTGTAGACCGGGTTGGTTTCCCCGTACTGGTTCGTCCATCGTACGTGCTGTCAGGTGCCGCCATGAACGTATGCTACGACTACGAGGAGCTTGAGCGCTTCCTGCAGATGGCAAGCGAGGTAAGCAAGGAATACCCAGTGGTTATCTCGCAGTTCATGACCGAGACCAACGAGATTGAATTTGACGCAGTGGCACAGAACGGTGAGGTTGTGGAATATGCCATCTCCGAGCATGTGGAATATGCTGGCGTACACTCCGGCGATGCCACCATGGTATTCCCCGCACAGCAGATTAGCTTCGCAACGGTAAGGCAGATAAAGAAAATAAGCCGTGCCATAGCTAAAGAGCTGAACATCTCGGGACCGTTCAACATACAGTTCCTCGCCAAGGGACGTGACGTTAAGGTCATAGAGTGTAACCTGAGAGCCTCACGCTCCTTCCCGTTCGTGAGCAAGGTGCTTAAGACAAACTTCATCGATACGGCCACACGCATTATGCTCGATGCGCCATATACGAAACCCGATAAGAGCGAGTTCGACATCGACCGCATGGGAGTTAAGGCAAGCCAATTCTCGTTTGCCCGACTGCAGAATGCCGACCCTGTTCTGGGTGTTGATATGAGCTCTACTGGCGAGGTGGGATGTATGGGCGACTCCTACGAGGAGGCTCTGCTGAACTCACTTATTGCTACCGGCTACAAGATACCGTCTAAGGACAAGGCTATCATGATTTCCTCTGGTGGAACAAAGGAGAAGGTAGCCATGCTCGATGCTGCCCGCGCTCTCGTCAGCAAGGGCTACACAATATGCGCAAGTGACGGCACGGCAAAGTTCCTTAACGAAAACGGAGTAAAAGCAACTGCTGTGGCATGGCCTGACGAGGAGAATAGCGATAGGGAAAACGTGATGACAATGATTGCCGACCACCAGTTCGACCTCATCGTGAACATCCCCAAGAACCATAGCAAGCGGGAACTTACCAATGGCTACCGCATACGCCGAGGAGCCATAGACCACAACATTCCTCTAATGACAAATGCAAGACTCGCCTCTGCATTCATCGAGGCTTTCTGCGAGATTGGACAGGAAGACCTGCAGATAAAGAGCTGGCAGGAATACGATTAGATTATTTCCGAATATTGAACAATTTATTATTGTCGCGCTGTAAGCGCAAAAGAGCATAGCCCAGGGTAGAGCGTAGCGACACCCTGGGTTATTTCATGTAGGTGATGGTCGCGCTGTAAGCGCAAAAGCGTAGATAACAGCAGGACTGGTTTATTTTTTTTGCTGCAAGTGCGTGCTGGTTCCTTTATTGCCTGCAAGCAAGATAGTAAGTAGTCAACCAAGTAACAAAAGCACACAGGCTCCCGTTTTGGGTACAACAAACTGGACACCCACAAATTATATAAGGGGCGCATCAAAGTGATGCGCCCCTTATAGTTTATACTAAAGTAATATTGTTCAGAAACCCTTTACGGCTTCAAAGACACTATGCCACTACGCAACCGAATATCCACTCGTAGACAAAGCTTATGATACCGAAAAGGACGATACCAGAAGTACAGAGTGCCAAAGACAAGCGGGTTCTCTCAGGTGTTGCGAAAGCAGGCAATGGCTCCTCGGTGCGGTTGATGTACATGGCCTTTACAATGAGCAGATAGTAGTAAAGGCTGACCACTGTATTGACAAGGGCTATGAATACTACTACGTAAGTTAGGGCACCCATTGCTGTGTCAACAGCCTGTCCCTGAATTGCAGCCATGAAGACGAAGAACTTCGAGAACATACCTGCAAACGGAGGAATACCACCAAGCGAGAACAGCGCAAGAGTCATAATGAACGACAGACGCGGGTTGGTCTTGTAGAAACCATTCATTCGTGACATGGTGATGTCACCGTCGAAAGTACTCTCAAGAGTCGACAATATTCCGAAGACAACCAAGTTGGCTACTATATATATAAGAATATAGTAGGACAGGGCAGTAGCCGAGGCGTCAGACGGGCTGAGCAGCGCAAGCATGATGTAACCGGCCTGTGAGATAGAGCTGAATGCCATGAAACGCTTAACATTCTTCTGTCTGATGGCAAAGAGGTTTGCCACAGTGATAGAAAGCACGATGACGATGCACATCATCGGGTGCCAGTAGTCTATCATGCTGCCAAATACCTTGGTAAGGATAGTGAGGAGAGCGACAGCTGCAGCACCCTTTGAAATTACGCTAAGATATCCGCCTACAACAGCAGGTGCACCCTGGTATGTGTCAGCAGTCCAGAAATGGAATGGCACGAGGGAAAGCTTGAAAGCAAGTCCACTGAAGAAGAACACCAGACCGGCAACAGTGAGAGGAGTTGCCGTAACAGCAGCTGCGAAATTGCAGAAATAGAGGTTACCAACAGCACCATAGAGCATGCTGAGACCATATACCATCACGCCGCTTGAGAAAGTAGCGGTGAGTATGTATTTGGCGGCAGCCTCCGCGCTGTCCTGCTTAAATCTTGCATAGGCCACGAGGCATGCCATGGGCACACTCGCCATTTCAAGACCAAGGAAGAACAACAGGAAGTTGTTGGCGCTGACCATGAAGTTCATACCCAACAGGGTTGAGATGACCAAAAGGTAAAACTCTCCCTGACGTGATCGTGTATTCTGCCCATTCAGCCAGTGATAAGACTGCAACAGAACGAGGATAGTTCCAAAGGCGAGAATGGACTTTACTGCGGCGATGGCCTGTGTAGAGTAGTACATTCCGCCGAAGGCTGTAACGTCACCACTGCCTGAGAGATTAACCAGGAAGTGCAATGTCATAAGTGCGCATACAAGGTTGTTTTCCCATTTGCGCTTTGCTTCTTTTGCCGCCACAAGGTCAGCAATAAAGACTATTACCAGAACCAGCGTAAGCGTAACTTCTGGCATCATGTTGAAAAATTGACTGTAATCTACATTCATGATAATTGTTGTTTATCCTATCCTGCAAGCCGTTTGCGCAGTAGTCGATTGCGTAGCGGCTAACAGGACGAGGGGATTTCAATATCAGATTGATGCAAGTGTGGCATATTCACCGATGTGCCTGATGATAGGAGCAACGGCATCGTTAATGATATTCTGTGCCCAAAGCGGAGCAAGTCCGAGACCGGCAACGCAGGCGATGAGTCCGATAACGGCAACGCGCTCGTCCCATGTGGCATCGTGAAGGTCAAAGAACTTTGGGTTAGCCACTTTCTCGAAGAGAATCTTGCCGACAACACGAAGGATGTAGACGGCAGTGATGACTATTGACGTACAGGCAATGATGGTACATGTACGGCGGAAGGTGTCTGCGTTCTCGAACGAGCCTACGAAGATATTCATCTCGGCAACGAAGCCGGAGAAGCCAGGCAATCCAAGGTTTGCAAGACCGGCGATGACATAACCTACGGATAGGAACGGCACAACCTGCATGAGACCGCCAAGGTAGCGAACGTCACGAGTTCCGGCACGATGATAAATCATACCAATGACAGCAAAGAAGAGGGCTGTCATAAGTCCGTGGGAAAGCATCTGCAGCACGGCACCTGTGATGGCTGTCTGTGTTGTCATGAGCAGGGCGAAAAGCACCATACCGCAGTGGGAAACTGACGAATAAGCATTGATGTACTTAAGGTCGGTCTGCACGCATGCCGAGAGGGCACCATAGACAACAGAGATAGTAGTGAGCACGAGGAACACGGGAGCCCAGACATCGAGTGCGTCAGGCATGAGGAACATGGCGATGCGGAAGCAACCGTAACCACCAAGTTTCATAAGCACACCAGCATGAAGCATGGACACAGCCGTAGGCGCACTGGCGTGACCATCGGGAGACCATGTGTGGAATGGGAAGAGTGCTCCAAGAACACCGAAACCGATGAAGATAATCGGGAAGAAGATGTTCTGAATATCAACTGGAATGTTGTGCAGATTTGCTATCTCAATGATATTCATGGTCTGTGCACCACTATAGAAGAAGATGGCCAGAATACCTATGATGAGCAGAGCGGAGCCACCCATAAGCATAAGGGTGAGCTTCATTGCTGCATACTCCTTGGCTCCACTACCCCATACACCAATGAGCAGGTACATAGGGATAAGCGCAACCTCATAGAACATGAACATAGTGAAGAGGTCGATGGAGATAAAGAATCCAAAGACACCCGTAGAAAGCAGTACAAACCAGAGGAAATACTCCTTCTTCATCGGCTCCATCTGCCATGAGGCAAAAGTACCGGTGAAGACAATTATTGCAGAGAGGAGTATCATGACAACTGAGATGCCGTCAACGCCAGTCGCAAACTTGATGTGCAACGGCTCGAACCATGTGATGGAGTCACCAAGTATCATTGGATATTGGTCAGCAGGCAGGACCTCACGTGTACCGATAAAGTCGAAGACAAGATATACGGAGAGTCCGAGAAGAGCAGTCGCACCTGTCACCATCACGCCCCGCACCTGATTGTCGTTCTTTGCAAGCCATAGGCCCAAGAGCATCAGAACGGGAATTACTACGAATAATGTTAGATATGTCATTATTGTATATACTTTATTAGATCAGAAAAAGCAGAATTAATGTCAAGGCAACAGTACCGGTGATGAACCATACTGCGTATGAGCGTACGTCTCCGCTCTGCCATGGGCGTATGGTCTCTCCAAGCTCATTGGTGCTCCATGCCATGAAGTTGAACGTACCGTCGATGCAGTGGCGGTCGAACCATGCTATTGGCGTAGAGAGGCAACGGAAGATGAACTTGTGAGTGATGAACATGTAAACCTCGTCCATATAGAAGCGCTTGTATGCCGCACGGTGCAGACGTGGCATCATGCTGTACATCTTGTCAGCGATAGGCTGTTTCTCACCTTTATATATATATGTGGCGAGACAGATGCTGATGATAGCTATCACGGTGCTGGTTGCAGCAACCTGTAGGTCGAAGTGGATGGTATAGTCCTGACCGTTGGCTGTAACGAAGCTACCGAAGCTGCCACCCCAACCGCAGAAGCCTGCAAGAGTAGTATAAATACCGACACCTACTGTGATGACGCAGAGTACGATAAGAGGTACCGTCATGGTAAGAGGTGCCTCATGCGGAGTATGATGTGCATGGAGCTCCTTGTTCTCTGTACCCCAGAATATGCCGTAATACAGACGGAACATGTAGAATGCCGTCATGGCAGCGACGCCAGTCATAATCCAACCTACCACTGGGCTGTATTCGAAGCAGGCAGTGACAATCTCATCCTTTGAGCTGAAACCGGAGAAGAAAGGAATACCGGCAATGGCAAGGCAGGAGATGAGGAAGGTGATATGAGTGACAGGCATGTACTTGCGCAGGCCTCCCATAGCCGACATCTCGTTGGAGTGTACTGCGTGGATGATACAACCGGCACCAAGGAAGAGGCAAGCCTTGAACATAGCGTGTGTGAACAGGTGGAACATGGAAGCCATGTAGCCGAGCGAGCCATGAGCATCGATAACCTCATGGTGTCCAGGCAGGCAAACGCCAAGTGCAACCATCATAAAGGCAATCTGCGAGATTGTCGAGAATGCGAGCACACGCTTGATGTCGCTCTGTGCACAGGCAACGGCTGCTGCATAGAAAGCGGTGAATACGCCTATCCACACGACGATGCTCATCTGACCGGGAGCATACTCTATCCACAGAGGGAAGAGACGTGCTATCTGGAACACACCAGCAACAACCATGGTAGCGGCATGGATGAGCGCACTGACAGGTGTAGGACCCTCCATGGCATCGGGAAGCCAAATGTGCAATGGGAACATGGCTGACTTACCAGCTCCACCAATGAACATCAGCACAAGGGCTGTAGGCAGTATAAAGCCACCAGCAGCTACGGCCTTGGCAGCATCGGCAGCTATGAATGGCACTGCACCGTCGGCAAGCTGCAGGTTGTTGACGAACGAGAAGCTGAACGACTCTGTGTAGAAACCAAAGATAAGAATACCGATGAGGAAGAACAAGTCGGCAAAACGGGTAACGATGAAAGCCTTCTTGGAAGCGGCCACTGCGGCATGCAGCGGATAATAGAATCCGATGAGAAGGTATGAGCTAACACCCACAAGCTCCCAGAAAAGATACATCTGGAAGATGTTTGTTGCCACAACAAGTCCAAGCATGGACATTGTGAAGAGCGACAGGAAGGCGTAGTAGCGCTGGAAACCTTTCTCTCCATGCATGTAGCCAAACGAGTAGATGTGTACCATGAGACTCACGGTAGAGATGACAATGAGCATCATCACCGATATAGGGTCGAGCATGATACCGAGGTCGAAGTTCAATGCTCCGAAGTGCATCCAGTTGAAGTTGAAAGGCACAACGGTAGCATAAGCTCCGTCAGCGCAACGGTCAGCAGTAAAATATCCAAATGCCGTCACGTAGGACAGAATGGTGACAATACCCAGCGATGTGGTACCGATGAGTCCGGCCACCTTATGTGACATCTTCATGCCCCACAATCCCAGAATGATGAAGGAGAGCATGGGCAGAAGAATAATCAGAAATGCATAACTGTAATCCATAGTCTTTTAAAGTTTCATGTTATTGATATTTTCCACTTTATCAGTAAAGAAATTCTCATAGACATTGATGATAATGGCTATGGCCACAGCAGTCTCGGCAGCACTCACACCAATAGAGAACAGGGTGAAGAAGAAGCCGTCAAGCTGTCCAGGGTAAAGGAACCTGTTGAAAATTGCAAAGTTCAGGTCGGCAGCATTAAGTACCAGCTCGACAGAAATCAACATTGCAATCAGGTTGCGTCGGGTCACGAAACCGAAGACACCGATAAAGAAAAGCAGTGCGCTAAGCACCAGCAAACACCAAACGGGAATCATTCGTCATCTCCTTTCTTTCCAATTAAAGTACCACCAATGATGCAAGCGAGGAGGAAGAGGGATATGAACTCGAATGGGAGAACGTAGCCGTCGACACCCGAAGAGAGCAACTGTGTACCGATTTTCTCTATTGGCACCTCACCATTGCTTGCGTAATTCTCTATAAAATTGTTCTTGACAAAGATTGTTATCACTGTCACCGCACCTGCTACCGCGATGAAGGCTCCCTGCCATATGCGTGAGCCTTTCACACGTTCAACCATTCCTTGAAGCGTACGCTTGGAAAGTAGTTGAATAGCAAAGATATACATAATGGTTATACCACCTGCATAGATACTAATCTGCGCAGCTCCGAGGAATGTATAGTCGAGCAGGAAATAGATGCCCGCTACACCGAAGAGCACAAACAGCAGGAATGTTGCGGCGCGCATGATGCTTTTTGTCATAACGCACATCACAGCTGAACCAAGAATGATAACAGCCAAGATGCAGAACATTACTAAATTTGCCATAATCTGTTATTACTTGGTTTTAGTGTTAAACTTACCGATAGTGATTGGTGCGCCTCCGTCAAGAAGTCCTGGAAGCGAGCCTCCCTCGTAAACCTCCTTGTCGAGGTGCAATACCAGCTTGCTGCGGTCGAAGACAGCATTCTCGAAGTCGTTTGTAAACTCAATGGCTCCGAAGTTGCAGGCATTAACGCACAGCTGGCAGAACATGCAGTCACCAAGGTCGTACTGATAGTCATCAAGTTTCTTCTTCTTGCGACCAGTCTCAGGGTCTTCCTCCATGTGCGCAACAATCTTGATGGTGCCGTTAGGGCAGGCCTTTTCGCACAACGTGCAGGCCGTACACTTGTAGCTGTTGTCGTCGTTACGCTTGAAGACAAGGCGTCCGCGGTGGCGTGCGGCGACATGCAGCGTGGTCTTGCGGTTCTCGGGATACTGCTCCGTGCTCTTCGGCGTGAAGTATTCCTTCAGCGTGGTCTTCATTCCCACAGCGAGAGTCTTGATAGCAGCACCAACCTCACCGAAATATGATTGTAAATTTTCCATTTCTATGTCGAAATAAATCACTAATAGTTAAAATGTCAGTCCCAAAGATACGCATACCGTTGTGAGCACCAGCACGCAGAGCATGAAAGGCATGATGTATTTCCACTCAAGCGCAAGTATCTGGTCTACACGCAGACGTGGGAATGTCCAGCGTACCCACATGAGGAGCCATACTATAAAGAATGTCTTTGCGAAGAACCATACAAAGCCGGGGATGAGATTCATGATATTGTCGAAAGCCTCAACACCGATGTTCAATGGTGCCCATCCGCCAAGGAACACTCCGCTGGCGATACCAGATATCACGAAGAGATTAAGGTACTCAGCCAGATAGTAGAAGCCGAAGCCCATACCGGAGTACTCCGTATGGTAACCGGCAGTAAGCTCACTCTCAGCCTCGGCAAGGTCGAACGGGCCACGGTTGGCCTCGGCATTGCCAGCCACAAGGAACGCCAGGAACGCCAGCAAGGCAGGAATATGTCCCTGAACGATGAGCCACTTCCATGGTCCAGTCTGTGCACCCACAATCTCACTCATCTGCATGGAGCCTGTAATGATTACGGCACAAATGAGGCAGAGGCACAGAGACATCTCGTATGAAATCATCTGCAGTGCACCACGCATAGCGGAAACTACAGAGTACTTGTTGTTGGAGCCCCAACCAGCAAGGAACACGCCAACAACGCCAATGGTGCTGATGGCGGTGATGAGGAACACGCCGACATTGAAGTCGAGCACATGCATGCCCTTGTTCCATGGCAGGAAGGAGAATGTACCCACTGATGCCACGATAACGAAGAACGGTGCGAGGAAATAGAGCAGCTTGTCAGACTTGTCGACAGCGAAGATCTCCTTGATGAGCATCTTGAGCACGTCTGCAAAGACTTGAAGCGTACCCCACGGTCCTACGCGAACCGGGCCGATACGGCACTGGAAGTATGCACAGACCTTACGCTCCATGAAGATGAGGACAATGGCTATGAGGGCATAGGCAACAAGGATGCCAAGACCCACCAGTACGCACTCTATCAGGATGGTCAGAAAGTCACCCAGCCCCAAAGTCTGTCGCAACAAGCAGTCAATCCAATTAGAAACTATACTGAAATCAAACATTTGTTCAATTCTTTATTAAATGGTTATAATAATCTGTTATCGCTTAACGGTCGATGTCTGGAATGACAAAGTCGAGAGCTGCACCGACGGTAATAAGGTCTGCAATCTTTGAGCCACGAAGCATCTCGTCCATGGCCGCAACGTGATTGAGTCCCATAGGACGGAACTTCAGACGATAAGGACTCTTGTCTCCACGGCTGTCGAGATATACGCCAATCTCTCCACGTGAGCCTTCGCATGAGAAGTACCACTGTCCCTCAGGCAGCTTGATGATAGGCTTCTGCTTGATGAAGAAGTCACCCTCAGGAATATTGTCGATTAGCTGCTCGATGATGTTCAGGCTCTGGTAAATCTCGTCGATACGGTTGAGGTAGCGTCCCATGCTGTCGCAGGTGTTGCGCGTAACCTCCTTGAAGTCCACCTTGTCATACATGGCATACGGATGGTTCTTGCGAACATCGTTGTTCCATCCGCTGGCACGTCCGGAGCATCCTGTGACACCATAGCTGATGATGTTCTTCTTGTCCATCGTGCCCACACCCTCGAAACGGTTATGGGTGATAACATTGTCACCGAACACATCCATATACTCCTGTACCATAGGTCTAAGGTAAGCGATAAGGTCCTTAACATTCTTCACGAAGTTTGGATCGATATCATCCTGAAGACCTCCGATGCGATAGTAGTTCTGAATGAGTCGTCCACCTGTAGTCTCTTCCATGACGTTGAGCACATGCTCACGGTCGCGCATGGAGTAGAGGAATGCCGTAAGGGCACCAAGGTCCTGTGCGCAGCATCCAAGGTAGAGCAGGTGCGAGTCAATACGCTGCAGCTCGTCCATAATGGTACGCACGTACTTGATGCGGTCTGTGAGCTCAACACCAAGAGCCTCCTCTATGACACCCACGAGTGCATGACGGTTCATCATTGCGCTGAGGTAGTCCATACGATCGGTGAGTGCAAGAGTCTGTGGATAAGTATACGACTCACACATCTTCTCTATACCACGGTGAATATATCCGAGATGAGGGTATATGCGGCGGATGGTCTCGCCGTCGAGTACAGTCTGCAGGCGGAGCACACCGTGAGTAGAGGGGTGCTGGGGACCGATGTTAACAACAAAGTCCTCCTCGCCGAAGAGCATGTTCTTCTTTGCGGTGAGCTTGCCATTGCCATCGAGCGAGTACTCGTAGCCATAGTCTGCCTCCACGTCATCCTCTGTGGTATACACATTGTCTGCAAAATTGTAGTTCTTGCGGAGCGGATAGCCCTTGAAGTCGTTCCTCAGATACAGCCTGCGCATATCGCGGTGTCCCAGGAACTTGATGCCCAAGAAGTCGTAGACCTCACGTTCAAGTATCTCGCTAATCTTCCACAAATGCATTGTTGTCGGCAACACGTGGTCGTCACCAGCGGTCTTGGCAATCTGCTTTACACTGACGCGCTCGTGCGTCTCAGTGTTTTCAAGAATGTAGACACATCCGAGTCCTTCCTCTCCGAAGTCCTCGCCTACTATAGTAACAAGGTAGTCGAAATGTTTCTCATTCTTCAACTTTGTCATACCTTCGACAAAGCTGTCATAACCGAATTCTATGTTTTCTAACTTCATTGTCTACCTTATTTATTATTATTAGAGTCAGTAGTTTTCTTCTCTTCTGCCTTCAGCTTGTCGAGTTGCTTACCGAGCTTCTCAACCTCCTCCTTGGTAGGTGCCTTGTCAACGACAATGGGTTCCTTCTTCTGAGCAGCAGGCTGGGCAGCAGCAGGCTTTGGTGCGGCAGGTTTCGGAGCTGCAGGTATATAAGATGCGGCTCTCTGCTTCTTGGTCTCCTCAACAGATATGCCGAGCTTCTCCTGGAATATGAGTTCCTCGTTGCTCTTGCCGAGCAGTCTCTCGTCGGCATCCTGCTTGTGGTTGGCTCCTCCGAAGAATTTCTCAACCTTCACCTTGCGCTGGAGCTGCATCATACCGTAGAGTATGGCCTCCGGACGCGGTGGGCAGCCAGGGATGTAGACATCAACGGGGATAATCTCATCAATGCCTTTAACGACATGATAGCTTCCCTTGAAAGGACCGCCAGAGATGGCGCATCCGCCAACTGCGACTACATACTTAGGCTCGGCCATTTCGTCGTAGAGACGTTTCAGCGCTGGAGCCATCTTGTTGGTGATGGTACCAGCACACATGATAAGATCTGCCTGACGTGGAGAGTTACGCGTTACCTCGAATCCGAAACGCGAGAAGTCATAACGTGCGCAACCTACAGCCATGAACTCGATGCCGCAGCATGAGGTTGCAAAAGTGAGCGACCAGAGCGAGTTGCTTCGGCCCCAATTGATTAGCTGGTCAAGATTTCCCAATACGAGGTTCACACCTCCGTCATTGAGGTCATTAGCCATCTGCTCAAGCGTCTCATTGTCTTTCCATTCATCATAAGGAAAGGCCTTGATTTTTGGCTTTCTTACTTCCATTCCAACACTCCTTTCCGCCAAGCGTATGCCAGGCCAAATATTAATACCAGCAGGAAGAATGCAACACTAACAAGGGCTGCTATTCCCAACTGCTTTACAACGACTGCCCACGGATATAGGAACACAGTCTCGATGTCGAATACCAGGAAAAGGATGGCAAAGAGGTAGTAACCGACATTCACTGGCAACCATGAGGAGCCGCGGGTCGGTACGCCACACTCAAAAGGCTGACCCTTTACCGGATTGTACGAGCGTGGACCAATCAGCTTGGCGATGACGTAAGCGCCAACCACCAGCACGACAGCCGTCAACAATACGGTGACTAATAAATAGAAATACATAAAAATATAACGTTTTTAGAAAATTTTCCTTAGGCACAAGGCCGATTGTTTTAAACATCTGCAAAGTTACAAATAATTTTGGAATAAACCCTAATTATATTGAAAAAAAGTTCTCATTAATTCAACGAGTACCGAATGTCAGATAACAAAGAGGCTTAAAACTATTGTTCAAACTAAGTGAAACTAATGTTTCAAGGTGGGTTCTATTAATTCGCTTTGTCAGATTTTGGATTTATTATCGAGGATAAATTGTAGTTGAAGAGGGAGTGTGTATTTCGGGGAGATGGGACTCCTAAATGAAAGCAATGTTTTGCGTAGGCAAATGCAAAGCTTTGCGTGGGCAGATGCAAAGCTTTGCGGGAGCGGATGCAAAGCTTTGCGTCTTAGATGGGCAAAACTGGCACGGAAATTCTCTGTCCTATTCTGGATAAGAGTAAATGGTGGAAAGACTCACCTGTCGGCTACAGTAGTCCCCAGGAAATTTCTGCAGAACTCTCTAAATGTCGGATTAAGCAAAAAAGTGTGGAGCCTTTATAGGGCAAAGACTCCACAAGCCAACTCTCCAAAGCCACTTTGGGGCATAGAGAACTGACTTTTTCCTGTCCTCATCTGATTACCTTGCCACAACAGGCATCATGTTGGCGAGAGGCAGGAATATCTATTCTAAAAAAAATCAAACATGTGACTATTAAAAGACAATTAGCTATCCGTTTGCAAATATAGAAAAAAGCTTGAATAGCTCAATAATCCTTTAAGTAGAATTAACATATTGAACACAAAAAAGCCCAAAGTATTCTAATGACAATATTAGAAATAATAATTTATGAGACCATCAAGAGGGGATTTCTTTATTGTTCCAATCTTATATTGTTCAATATCAGCGGCCTTACGAAGCTGAAATTCAAAAGCGTTGGCCACGCCTCCGATAAAGCTTACTGACAAATCCTTTCTCTGGTACGGAGCGATATTAAGACGGAAAAAAGAACGAAAATTCTCCACAACCATCATTTCCAACTCTGACTTTTCATTTACATATTTACTAATAAAAGGAACTATTGAAGCAAGAAACCTATTGGCCATGGGTTGTCTGTATATACGATCGATAACGCCAGCATAGTCAAGGCTTACCCAAGCAAGGAATTCATCACGCAAGTCTGCGCTCAGCCATCCCTTGAAAATACCATTTAGGAAAGAACGGCCAAGCACCGCACCACTACCCTCGTCACCAAGAATATAACCCAGCGGCGGAGTGTTGGCTGCTATACCGTTGCCATCATACAGACACGAGTTGGCACCTGTTCCGAGAATGCAGGCTATGCCCGCAGTCTTGCCAAAGAGCGCCCTTGCAGCACCCAGCAGGTCGTTGTAAACCTCGAATGTAACTCCACAGGCTGCCAGCTCATCATTGAGTAACGACCTTAGCAACAAGGCTTTCGACTCAGTACATCCGCTGCCATAGAAAAAGCCTTCTATTTTATCCTTGCCAATTAATGCATTGAAAAAAACAGGACTACATAATTCGTCATGGATAATCCGCCGTATCGTTTCCTCTGTCTGATGAAAGGGGTTAATACCTTGAGTTTGTATGGTGGCCACCACCCTACCCTCCTCGCACAGGCACCAGTCGGTCTTAGTGCTTCCGCTATCTGCTATTATTGTCATTTCTTCTTTTTTGTGTGCAAAAATAAGGAATTAATTCCTAATATATCATCGAAATTCATTAATTTTGCATTCAATTATTGAATAAAATGATTTCCGTGACACCAAGACAAGCTATAAGACAGTTACTTATGCAAAAAAAACTATTGCTTTTGATGTATGTCATCATTATGATGGCATCACCATCATATGCGGTTCTGAAAGAGAAGAACATCGACAACACGCTGTCGCTTCTGCGACTTGAGCTTACAAGCTACCGTACCGAACTGGAGCGACAGTCGGGAATTATGAGGGAACAGCAGAAGCAGGTGACTACCACCATGCTGTCTGTGATGAACAAGAGCAGGCAGAACTCCCTAATGCTCTACTCTCAGAAAAATGGTTTCATTTTCGACCTCACATACGCCTGTCACGAGGCAACAGAACAGTATCACGAGTTCCAGAAGAACGTGCGTCCCTTCCGTCAGTACATAAATACTGCCGATGTGGAGATATCACGCTACGACAGCCTCATCAACGAGCTTAGCATGATGAATAAAATCGGACTCTCAGAGAGGGCGAAAATTGACCGCAATGTCTGTCTTACACTTGCCGTTAACATCAGGCACACGCTCAGCGACAACCGCAACCAGATGCAGGACTACATCAAGATTTACAATCAGACTGAGGAAAGGCTGAAATACCTGAACACGTACGCCAACAAACGATATAGCGACATACAGCAGAGCATATTCAGCAACCGCGGCGACAACTACCTAAAGATACTCTCCAACCTTGGCCACCAGCTTAGCGAGACCACAGAGACGGTATCGTCAAAATACAGGCCACAGAAGAAGGTGCAGTCCGACTGGGACAGCCGCATCATGCTCGGCCTGCTCTGCATAATCATTTTCGGAGGCTTCATAGCCGTGCTCATAAATTTCGTCATCATTCGGTGGATTATCCGCAAAGCCACACTATACGAGCGTCTTGCCATTTACAGGGATACGCTTGAGCGCAAGCTCACCTGCATCAACCTCGCCATGTCCGTTGCGACATTTGCGCTCATACTGGGTGCTGTCAGGATGATTGTGGAACAGAACTTCCTCATCATGGCCAGTGGCCTGCTCATAGAATACACCTGGCTCATGGAGGTTATAGTGCTGTCACTGATACTGCGCCTCGACGGCAAGCAAACACGCAACGGCTTCAAGATCTACATGCCAATTATGGTCATGGGATTCCTCGTCATAGTCTTCCGAATAGTGCTGGTACCAAACGACCTCGTCAACCTTGTATTCCCACCAATACTTCTGGCTTCCATTATATGGCAATGGAACAGGATAAAGAATTACAGCAATGGCATAGAGAAGTCAGACCGCTACTACTCCTATATCTCCCTGTGCGTATTCGGTCTGTCCACAATATTCTCCTGGATTGGCAACACCCTGCTGGCCGTTCAGATACTCATATGGTGGGTAATGCAACTTACCTGCATCCTTACTATCACCTTCCTGCGCGGATGGCTCCAAAAATACTCCGAAAAGAAGAAAATCGCCAACAAGGCTATCACCGGACGCTGGCTCTTCGATTTCGTATACGACGTTGTGCTGCCCGTTCTCTGCGTGGCATCCATCATCGTGTCTATCTACTGGGCCGCTGATGTCTTCAACCTCAGCGACACCACATGGAGCATCTTCCGCAAGTACTACATCGACGAAAAGGGCTTCCGAGCCAGCATCTTCACCATAACTTTGGCAACAGTCCTGTACTTCCTGTTCAAGTACGTCAACAACACCGTTACTGAACTGGCACGGCTACACTTCGAGAATGTCGACCATGCTACAGCAGCCACACGATTCGTAATGGCCAAGAACATAATACAGGTCGTTGTCTGGGGAACATGGTTGCTCACCGTACTTGCCGTCTTCCACGTCAGCAACACATGGCTTGTGGTCATCTCCGGTGGTCTCTCCACAGGTATAGGATTTGCCATGAAGGACATCATCGAGAATATATATTACGGCATATCTCTCATGACAGGACGCATCAAGGTTGGCGACCTCATAGAATGTGACGGCGTACGCGGTACCGTAAGCTCCATCAGCTACACCTCAACAATGGTCAATACCGTCGACGGATCCGTAATAGCTTTCCAAAACTCACAGCTCTTCACCAAAAACTACAAAAACCTTACACGCAACCATGGCTACGAGCTTGCCATCATCCCAATTGGCGTTGCATACGGCACTGATGCCGCCAAGGTGCGCGAGCTGCTCACGAGCGCCATAACCAAGCTCACATGCCGCGACAGGAGAAAAGAGGTCAAAGTAGTATTCTCGGGGTTCGGTGCAGACTCCATTGACTTCAAGGTTCTCGTATGGGTGCCCGTTATGACAAGAACCTATGCTAACGGAGAGATTATGGAAACCATATACAACTGCCTGAACGACAACCATATAGAGATACCATTCCCACAACGTGACATCCACATCATTGCGCCCTCAGCAGGAAGCCCGACCTTCGCCGACGATGAGGACGAAGCAATGAAGACCATAAACAACGGCAAGCCTCAGGGAATGTGAGAAACGCCCCGTGACGTTTAAATAAGTTAAAAGCTTCTTTGTCAGACATATTTTCCGTAACTTTGCATTCATATCATACGAGAAACCATGCTACAAGCAAATAATCAGCCAAAGCCGACATTCATAGCCGGACCATGCGTCATAGAGTCGGCAGAACTGCTCGATACCGTGGCAGCACGCCTTGTGGACATCAACCACACACATGGCACAGACATCATCTTCAAGGCTTCGTTCGACAAGGCCAACCGCACAAGCATCCACTCGTTCCGCGGTCCGGGATTGGAGAAGGGATTGCAGATGCTCGCCGACATCAGAGACAGGTACGGCCTGCGCGTCACCACCGACATCCACGAGAGCTGGCAGGCCAAGGCGGCTGGACAGGTGTGCGACATTCTACAGATACCTGCATTCCTATGCCGCCAGACCGACCTGCTTGTGGCAGCCGCACACACAGGAGCCATAGTCAATATCAAAAAGGCACAGTTCCTCAGTGGCAATGACATGCGCTACCCTGTAGAGAAAGCACTTGAGAGCGGTGCCAAAGAGGTATGGCTCACAGAACGCGGCAACTGTTTCGGCTACAACAACTTAGTTGTAGACTTCAGAAACATCGCAGACATGAAGGAGATAGTACCCATGGTCATCATGGACTGCACACACAGCGTACAACGACCATCGGCAGGCAACGGCAAGACCGTCGGCGACCGTAAGTTCGTACCTTCCATGGCGTTGGCAGCCAAGGCGTTCGGTGCCACGGGCTATTTCTTCGAGGTTCACCCAACACCAGACTCCGGGCTGTCAGACGCAGCTAACATGCTCGAATTGGATCAGCTCGAAAACCTTATAATCAAACTGCTACAGTAAATGACAAACGACAATCCAGTAAAAGAAAACGTCCGCCAATATGCCATACAGTGCATACGCGATGAGGCCGAAGCCCTTCTGGAGCTAATTCCGCAGATAGACGACAACTTCGATGCCGCCGTAAGCATGATGTTCAACTGCCATGGCAAGATCATCATCACCGGTGTAGGCAAGAGCGGACATATAGGCGCGAAGATAGCAGCAACACTGTCCTCGACAGGCACCCCCGCATTCTATGTCAACCCACTCGACATTTTTCACGGCGACCTTGGCGTAATGACATCCGACGACGTGGTGCTCGCACTGAGCAATAGCGGACAGACAGACGAGCTGCTGCGCTTCATTCCGATGGTCAGACACATGCACGTACCATTAATCGCCATGACAGGCAATGAGCACTCCCTGCTTGCAAAATATTCAGACATACATCTGAAATGCCGCGTCACAAAGGAGGCATGTCCTCTGAACCTGGCCCCGACCAGCTCCACTACGGCAGCCCTTGCCATGGGAGACGCAATAGCCATAGCACTGATGCAGGTAAGGAAATTCAAGCCACGTGACTTCGCACAGTTCCATCCCGGAGGAGAGCTGGGAAAGCGGTTGCTTACCACTGCTGCTGACGTGATGCGCTCCGATGATATGCCGATAATACCCGAGGACATGCACCTTGGCGAGGCCATCATCCATGTGTCAAAGGGCAAACTCGGCCTGGGAGTATCATTGTCTCCCGACAACACAGTAACAGGACTCATAACAGACGGCGACATCCGGCGCGCCATGGAACGTTGGCAGGCACAGTTCTTCGACCGCACGGTGTCAGACATCATGACCCGCACGCCAAAGACTGTACTTCCCACCACCAAGATAACGGAAATATTGCGCATAATGCACAAATATAAAATTCACACGGTTCTTGTCGTCGACACCAACCAGCACCTCGTTGGCATTGTCGACCATTACAGTTGCATGATTTGAGACACATTATTATATATATACTGCTTGCGCTCCCGATAGCCACACATGGACAGTCGAGCGACAGCATTCTCTACGGCAGGATGCGGGAATGTGGAGTCACATTCTCGCATAATAATGCTGTTTGCCTGCTCACTAACGGACAGGAGAAATTCGATGACATGTTCACGGCCATCAGGCAGGCACGGCACTCCGTCCATCTGGAATACTTCAATTTCCGCAACGACTCCATAGCCTCGCTGCTGTTCGACATCCTTGCCCAGAAAGTTACCGAGGGAGTAAAGGTACGGGCACTCTTCGACGCCTTCGGAAACTCCAGCAACAACCGTCCGCTAAAGAAGAGCCATATCACAGAGCTGCGCAGGCGCGGCATAGAGATATATGAGTTCGATCCCTTGCGCTTCCCATGGATCAACCATGTCTTCTCCCGCGATCATCGCAAGATTGTGGTCATCGACGGAGAAATTGGATATACGGGCGGCATGAATGTCGCCGACTACTACATAAACGGCACCGAGGTCGTAGGCTCATGGCATGACATGCACTGCCGCATCGAGGGAGAGGCCGTACACACCCTACAGAGCATCTTCCTGAAAACATGGAACATGGTAACAAGGCAGAACATACATGGCCCAGAGTACTACAGGTCGTTTAGGCCCAGCGGACATTTTCAGGAACTCAAGCAGGACTCTACCACCACGGCCTACCATAAGACTGTCGGCATCATAAACCGCGAGCCCCGCACATCAAACGAGATTATCAGGGAATTCTACTACACTGCCATAGACGCAGCCAAAGACAGCATAAGAATTATCAACCCCTATTTCACGCTGAACCGCAAGCTTAAGCGCAAGCTTGCCGCTGCAGTACGCCGGGGCGTAAAAGTGGAAATCATGTTGTCAACAAAGAGCGACATTCCGCTCACCCCCGACTGCGGTTTCTACAATGCCCACAAGCTGATGAAGAAGGGATGCGACATCTGGCTCTACACACCGGGATTCCACCATACCAAGATTATCATGGTCGACGGGAAATTCTGCACCGTTGGCAGCGCCAACCTCAACGCGCGCAGCCTCAACTGGGACTACGAGGCCAACGCAGTAATCATAGACAAGCCAACGACAAAACAGCTCAACGACCTCTTCGACAAGGAGAAGAACGACAGCTTCCTGCTAACCCCAGACAACTGGAAATCATTTCGCACCCCATGGCAACGGTTCCGTGGATGGTTTGCCCACCTGCTTGCGCCCGTCATCTGACCAATGCGGCAGCAGGGCGAATCGTAAGAATTTGACGCACAACCGAGAAAAAATAGTAACTTTGTAAACGAATTAAAGAAAAGTATGGTTAAGAACACAAATATACAAGTGGTTGATAACTTGACGGATAATTTTCGAGGTTATGCGGCATTGCTTCGCAAAATCAAACAACGGGTACTGCTTGCCCAGCAACGAGTAATTTATGCCGCTAACGAAGAAATGCTTCGGATGTATTGGGACGTTGGCGAAATGTTACAGCAAAGCCAAGATGCTGACGGTTGGGGCAAGAAAACCTTGCAACGGTTGGCTGCGGATTTGAAGAATGATTATCCCGAGATAAAGGGCTTTTCTGTACGCAATATGCAGTGCATGATACAGTTCTTTAACGAATATAATCAGGAACTTACGATGGTGAAAGGGGGAGTTTTTCCAATTACGCAACCAGTGGTTGCGCAATTAGGTCAATACAATTTCGCACTTCCCATAAAACATTTATCATGGGCGCATAACCTCATACTTTTACAGCAGGTCAAGGACATTCGCGCACGTTATTGGTATATGGTGCAGAGTATCACTTCCCATTGGTCAAAACGCTATCTGCAAGAAGCTATCAAACTTGATGACTACGGCAAGCATGGAGCGTTGGCAAACAACTTCACTGAAACCCTGCCCGTACCGGAAGCAAATGATGTGAAAGCCATGCTCAAAGACCCGTATATATTCGATATGCTGACTTTTACCGACCAATATAATGAGCGTGATGTGGAAATCGGTTTAGTGAAGCATGTAGAAAAATTTCTTTTGGAAATGGGAGCCGGATTCGCTTTCATGGGTAGGCAGTATCACATAGAGGTATCGGGCGATGATTACTATATCGATATACTGATGTATAATGCTTTTCTACATCGCTATCTGGTGATAGAGTTGAAAGACACGGAGTTTATGCCGGAATATATCGGCAAACTGAACTTCTATTGTTCAGCCGTAGACGATATTCTTTGCCGTGAGGGAGATAATCGAACTATCGGGTTATTGCTTTGCAAGAGCAAAGACCGTATTAAGGCTGAATATGCCTTGCGTGATATTCAGAAGCCAATCGGCATATCCGACTACGAATTGGGGCAAGCCCTGCCGAAAGACTTCCGTGGCAGTTTGCCTACGATTGAAGAGATTGAGAAAGAACTGGAGTTTAATGGTCAATGAACTAGGGTGTACAGTTTGATTACCGACATGAACTTCAGAATTAGGATATTCAATTTTTGCACATCAAATTGGACACCCTACTTTCTAAAATACAATAAGACAACAATAGATAACCTTACACTCGAAACAAGATACTCAAATCCTGTTGATATCCACGAGCCCGTGCATTACAGCGTAGATGGTGAGGGCGGATACAGTCTTTACACCGAGTTTCTCCTGAATGTTCTTCCTGTGGCTGATGTTCGAGTTCTTCATATACTTCAGGCAGAGCATGGTGAGAGCGATGTTCAGTCTGTCGGCAATTTCCTTGTTCATCAGTCCCTTGGCTATCAGTGACAGAACCTCTATCTCGCGGCTGCTGAGGATATTGGCTTGTGCGTTATGTGGCATCTCCGGTAGGTGCTGGCCACGTCCGTGCGCATGCTGCTCCAGAGCAAGAACCGCCCTTACGAGCTGCTCCTCAGCGACATTGGTACAAATGGTGTGGAAATCAGCAAGCTGCGCATGGTCGAGCGATGGAGACAGCACAATGGTCTTGTTACGCCGTTCGGTGAAGAACGCCCTGTTCTCGAGCACCACGCTCATGTTTACGAAATAGTGGACATAGCTATCGGGGTGGTTTGCCTGAAGTTCGGCAAACGAGCCAAAGGAGACAACATCCATTATTGGCATCACCTCCTGCAAAATATGTCGCAACCCCATGGCCGACAGTATATTCTGGTCAACAATAGCGACGGTTGGTCTGTGGGAGTTCATCATTATGGCGGATAATTGGCCACAAAGTTAGCAATAATATGTGAGATATCATAATTTGACGCTTGAAATATCAACAAGATTGTTGACAATGGCATAGATGGTGAGTCCTGCGGGCGAGTGTATCTGCAGTTTCCTTGCTATGTTTCTGCGGTGCGTTATGACGGTATTGACAGAAATGAAGAGATGGTCAGCAATCTCCTTATTGCTCATACCCTGGACGAGTGCCACGATGACGTCGCGCTCTCTATCGCTAAGAGACTCCTGTATGTCTGGCGACTTGCTAATCATCTTGGTAATCTTCTGCGTGACATCGTTCTGCCTCATCTTGCGCTCCATGTTGCGTATTGCAGGCACAAAGATAAAGTCCTCCACCTGTGAGTGCTGCGCCAGCCACTCCTCGCAGTTGTAGATGTCGTAGAGCGTAGCTGAGAGATAATTGTTGTGCAGTCCGTCTGAAGGCAGGTATTTGATGAGGATGTTCTTCAGCTCCTTTAGTTTCTGGTCTATCTGCAGGTGGTGTTTGGAGAATGTCTCTATATCGTAGTCGGGCAGTGGGTGACCGTCGATGAGCGACTCCACGTAGGGGAAGAGGTTTTTCTCCTCATATACCATGTGGTTGCGGATTGTGTGCGCATAATCGTCGTAAAGCTTCATTATGAGCTTGGCCAGGCTGTCGTTCTCGTCAAGAGCCTCAGACAGCTCGTTGCGTATGAACGGCAACTCGAAGCCAAGGTAGTATTCGTGGCTTGCCTTGAGATATTTCAGCAATGTAGGCACAGACAATTTCTCCACCTCATCGTTAGAGCGATAGCCGTTGATGGTAAAGTTGACCACGGCCAGGAACGTCTGGCAGTCCACTCCCTGTTCCTCGCACACCTCCCTAACGGTCTTGTCTCCAAAGCCGAGGCTGATACCGAAGGAGCCAAGACTCTGAAGTATATTGTAGTTGTCACGGATAATCGAAACGAGGCTGTCATCGGCCTCATACATCTTTTGATTCTTCATAACGACGTATAATATTGCAATGCAAAATAACAAAAAAACTTCCGAACAAACAAGCATTTTCTGCAAAATACCTAAAAATGAGTATAGCGGAAAATGCAATATATACAAGAACAGAGCGTTAGATAAATAAAGAGAGATAAGTTAATGACATACGGAGAAACTATTATCTTAGAAGACACCCAAATAGAACTTTCCGAGTTCTCTGCCACGAGCAGGGAATGGCATGCGATTATACACTCTACTGGAACGCGCAAGCCGTTTGCCCATCAGGTCTCAGACCTGCGTCACGGTCTGAGCGGGCTTCTATCGCTGCTGCCCTCCACGGCAGTTGCTATGTTCGCCCGATGCCATGTCAGCGATGCAGCCAATCAGTCGGCAGTGCTCCGTCAAGGACTCTTTGAGTTTCTTGCCTGCCCATTGTCCATTATACAGCAGCCACCCCTTGACGGTTCCAAGGCTGCCCTGTGGATATATTTCGTTGACCAAGGCTCTGCAAGGACACTTCACGATGGCACATACGCCGTTGAGCATGGCTCCTACACACATCTTTGGCACACAGACACAGGACAGGCCAACGGCGACCCATACATGCAGACGAGGACGGCAATGGAGAATTATGTCAGAGTGCTGGAGGACAACGGATGCTCGCTGGCAGACAACTGCCTGCGCACGTGGCTCTTCGTGCATGATATAGACAACAACTATCCTGGTGTGGTAAGGGCACGCAACGACGTCTTCGGCCAGTACGGACTGACCAACGACACCCACTTCATTGCAAGCACGGGTATCAATGGCTCGGTTGGACGGCAGGGTGTATTGCTCAGTATGGACACCTATGCCGTCAGGGGACTTGCTGACGGACAGGTAAGGTACCTGTTTGCTGCATCGCACATGAACCGCACGTCTGACTACGGAGTGAGCTTTGAGCGTGGAACAGCCATTGAGTATGGCGACAGGGTGCATGCCCTGATTTCAGGCACGGCCTCGATAGACAACAGGGGGCAGATAGTATATCCCGGTGACATAATAAAGCAGACGGGAAGGATGTGGGAGAATATATCGGCCCTGCTCGACGAGGCAGGCATGGACATAGACGCTGACACGGCATCGATGAATGTATACCTGCGCGACACGGCCGACTATGCTACGGTGAGAAAGCTCTTTGACGAGCGTTTCCCCAACAGACCAAAGAACATACTGCTGGCTCCCGTTTGCCGTCCGGGATGGCTCATAGAAATGGAGTGCATGGCAGTGAAAGACCATCGCTCGGGTTTCCCCGTCTTCTGATTATCCCTCACCACAGTTTCCCTCAATATTGTGAACACCCATCTCAGACATAAGGAACTTGAGATATGGGCGTTCCCAATCGTCTATATGGTGGCGGATGCCGTCATACAGTATCAGGTCGACATCAATCTTTATCCTACCCTCCAGACGTTCCTCATGCGTGCTTCCCATAAGTACCTCTATTCTCTTGGCCATTTCCGTGACCTCCGATGTCGTCAGCGAGGTGGTGGCAAGGCACAGGCAGTTGAGGAAGCAGGGGCCGCCGATACCGATAGGCTCCGTGGACTGCACACGGCTGAAACGGACGTTGCCGAGCTGGCAACGCAGTATGTCGCATACCTTGCCGATATTGGTGGTGGCGTCAGTATTGGAGCCAAGGGATAATATAATTCTATGTTCCGTCAGCATTGCAGAGAGTTAAGAGGCCAGACGTACTATCTTCTGACGTATGGCAAGGATGTTGAACACTGTAACAACGAGCGTGAGCAGCAGTCCGCAGGCCAATCCGGGCAACAGGCTTCCGTCGGCAATGTCGGGGAAGAGCGCTATGAGGATGTCCATATAATATGTGCGGACGACAAAGAGCAGGGCCAGCGCCATGACGAGGACTCCAAGGTTGAGCCAGATGGAGAGCAACTGGTAAGGACGGGCAACTCTTGCAGGGCTATAGCCGATGAGCAGCAGGTTCTGAAGCTTAGTAGAGTTCTTCTGCACAAGAAGGAAGATGCTCAGCATGAGGATATAGAAACTGAGTACGGAAATCACTATGCCCACAGCCATCACCATAGTCACCATCATGCGCAGGAAATAGGTTGTCTTCTCAGCGTCGAGCTTGTCGGCATCAACGTAATACCCCTTGCGCCCGATGTATTTCGCTATGTTCTCGTCAGCAGGGTTAGCCACCTTCATTACGACACGCGTAGGCTCAGAATGCTGCCCTGGGGCATACTTTTCGTTGGACCATTCCATAAACGACTGTGGAACAAGAATGGTGTTAAGCCGGCTGGAGAAACCAATAACACGTCCGCGCAGACAGTCTTCGTGACCATTGCCCTTGAGGAAGAGTGTGAAGTCAATCATTCCCACCAGCCCCTCCGACAGCTTGGGCAACGAGCGGCTCTGGGCGAAGCCAAAATTATACATCGCCATATACGAGCGTGGCAATATGATGGGTATGGTGTTGTCACCAGGCTTGTATTTCCAGCTGTTTAGCGGTACGTCGACAAACTCATCCGGCACGCTCTCGAAGAACAACTCCGAATTGAGCACGCAAACTCCGTTGACGCTCATTCGGGCATCCACCTTGTATTCCGTCGATGTGAACACCCCTACGGAAGTGGCAAACTGCTGCCTGGCAATTTCATCTACATCGGCATTGCTGAACGTATTCTCACGGCTTCCCATAAGGTCGGCAGCCCCTACTTTCTTGCTCATGATGATATAGTCGGCCTTCATGAAACTGTCCTCAGCCGTAAACACCGGTACGACATCGCTGTAGAACTGATACCCCAGCATTACTATCAGCATGCCGCAAAGGTTGGCAAAAAAGAAACCCACAAACTGTGGGACACTAATATGCTGTCTAAGTAATTTCCAAACTAACATTACATTATTATATTTAGGAGGTTCAATGGACATCACCTCATAACCTCAAAACCCTATCGTACTCGAGCTGCATGTGCTTGCCGATGCTTGTCACTATCACTCCTGCTCCCTGCCTGTGTGCCTCTTCCATCATCAGCTGGGCCATGACTGCGGAATTGTCATCGTCGAGATGGCTTATCGGCTCGTCAGCAACGATGAAGTCGAAGGGCTGTGCGAGAGCACGCATAAGGGCTACACGCTGCTGCTGCCCGAACGACATCTGCCCCACCCTAACGTTGCACTTGTCAGCTATGCCCAGACGGTCGAACCAACGCCGAATCTCCTCCTTACTCTTATAGTCTGTCAGGCGGTTCTTTATCAGAACATTCTCCAAGGCAGTAAGCTCAGGGAAGAGCCGCAGTTCCTGGAAGAGCATGCTAACCTGCGATGTGCGCACCATGGTCCAATCGCGGGTGCTGAATTGCCTAATATCACCGCCGTCGAAAAATATCTGACCGCTATAGTCATGTCGGTAACCAAGAATATAGCTGCAAAAAGTACTCTTTCCCTTACCGCTTGCCGCCTCGACGAGCGTCAGGGTATTCTTACTGAATATAAGTTCCTGCCTCCACACCTCTGAGTGGATGTCCGGACATTTTGAAAATACGTCCGGCAGGACGGACTTGAATTGTATAGTCTCCATTATTTCTGAGTGTAAACAATGGTTTTGAAGTTTCCGAACACGGGCGAGAGCACAGACGCTACAGCTGAGGCGTTGCCCCCCGTGAGTGCACCGATATTGATGACAAGCGCCATTTTCTGACCTTTCACCTTCTGTTGCAAAGCTTTTGATATGGGTGTTTCCGACTGTCCGAGCAACGCCATTGCGTCCTCTGGGCTGCTTCCACTATAGAACTGCTTGTCTGCTGACACTCCAAAGCAGAACGTAGTCTTTCCATCGGTATACTTATATGCGTTCTCCTTCCAGTCGATAATCCTTCCTCCCTGCGGCACGCTCTGCTTCCAGTAGTCAACATCCGAGAGCCATCCTGAATGAGCCAGCTCGGCAGCCATCGACATTGACAGACGGTCGTCGAGATATTTCGGAGTAATAACGGCCATATCACCATCGACACTTTTTATGATGTTGTCCATGTCGATAGCAGCATTTATTCCGGCAAGCATGGCCTGCAAGCTGCGGTTGGAGCGCATAAGTTCTATGAATTTGTTACCGTCTACATTGACAAACAAACCCATAACGGCATCCGACGGCATGGCGGAGAGATAGCGTCCGGCAATGGGACGATATACGGTATGCGCCTCCCTGATGGCCTTGTCTATTTTCCTGTTGAAAGAGAAGGTGGAGCCATCTACAAACATCACTCCTGACTTAACACTCATCTCAGCAGCTATCATCACTTGTGAGGCATCGGCATCCTTGGGAACACCAAGCATGAAGGGCGTGACGAGCTGGTCGGGCAAGGCATGTGCCTGTGCTACCATGGCCATTGGCGAGGATAGAGAGTCGAGCTTTGCAAACAATGGCGTTGCAGCAATGCCGTTATCCTCACTCTGCGACAGATACCGTGCCATCCGGTTCTGAAGCTCTGGCGCGGCAGCGGCAGTAACAGGTCCCATGACAAGCAGCGCATCATCGGAGAAGCCCGCAAGCCACGAGCCGTTAACCATTGCAAAATCATAACCGCGCTTGCTTACAACCTCGCATCCCGCCTTGGCCAGTGAGGAGCGAAGGTTGCTGGCATTGTCTACACTGGCACATAATCCCATGTTGCCATCGGCACACTCAAAAAAATAAATCTTACGAGAGACATCAACACCGCAATCGCCATAACTGGAGACTTTGAACAATGTCTTCAGTACAAAGTTGTTGTTGACGCCAGTCATCTTTGCAAGATCTACAGAAATCAGGGCTGTGCTCTCAGACGGAATAGTGTTGATATAGTCTTTATTGGAGCATGCTGCAAGTACTGCAACCCCCACAAAAGAGAGGCAGCGTAGCAGCGTTTTAACAAAATTATTCATAACAGCCAGTACATTTATCGTTATCCATATACATCTCTTATTCCTTGCGCAAGGCCAACTGCGCCATTGTCACAGCCAACAGTCCTGCAGTCTCGGTGCGCAGACGGCTGTTGCCAAGCGTTATTGACAGATATCCCTTGCTAATGGCCAACTGTACCTCATCAAACGAGAAGTCTCCTTCGGGTCCCACGAGAATAGTCACTTTCTCGTCCTTGGGCATGTTCTGCAGATCGCTGAAAAGGTCTATTCTCTCAATCTCCTCATAACAATGTGCTATGTACTTTCTGCCCTCGCGTGGCTGGCTGACAAATTCCTTGAAGTTGATAAAGGAGTTTAGCTGGGGTTTCCATGGTTTCCGACTCTGTTTTACAGCCGCCACAGCAATCTTGTCCAACCTCACAGTGCGCATGGACTTGCGTTCTGAAAACTTGCAGTTAAGGAAACTCATCTCGTCGAACCCTATCTCCGTCGCTTTTTCAACGAGCCACTCCACTCTGTCCATCATCTTCGTCGGTGCCATGGCAAGGTGTATGTATCCCGTCCATCCTTTCTGTTGCGGCAACGCTTCCTTGATTTCGTACATACAATGCTTAGTCGCCGCGATGGTTACCTCGGCTCTGTAGAAAGTACCATCGCCGTCCATGAGAAACATCTCATCACCGCTCTTGAGTCTGAGCACCCTAAGGGCGTGCATGGCCTCGTCCATAGGCATCTCAGTCTCGTTGGCCGCATTCGGCACGAAGAAAAACCTGGTTTCTTTCATTTTGTTCTTCTATTTATCTCATCGCGTAATAGCGATGCCAATTCGTAATTCTCAGTCTCGATGGCCTTGTCGAGCTCCACTTGCAGCAGCTTGCAGTCAAGGGTATTGAGCGGCACGGCCAAGTTGCTCCCTTTCTCCACTGGCATGCTTTGGCACATGAAGAGGTCGAAGTCCATATATATAGGTATCTGCCCTTTGCTGACGTATGACAGCAGGATGGCCTCGCAGCCGTACATAGGGAAGACAGAGCCTGTAGTCACCTCCCTCAGCTCCACATCATAGCAGCCGTCTGTGATGCCAGTAATCCTCACCTCATAATTCTCGTCACTATGGCGTCGAAGCAATCGTAGCAGCACCTCGGGCAACAGCTTGGTCGCATCCTTGACACCTGCCAGACGTAGCGAGAACTGGAAGAGCGTCTGATTGTCTCCTGTGATGTTAATCTGCCTTGTTCCATCGTCAGTGACGAGTGTAAGCAGTCCTATCTCGTCGTTGCCGACGATAGTCGACACCTTCTGGAAGTGCAAGCTAACCACTCTCATAGCCATATCTCACAGTTTCTCACACCGACTTTGGTCTGAAACACAGGGCAAAGGCCACGCCTACCACCAGTGCGTAAGCAGCAAAGATAAACCAGCATGGCTGCCAGTCGGTAACGCCGTCAACGGTATGAGCATTGACGATAGCCTGTGCGGCCAGCGTGCCTATAGTGGCACCGATACCATTGGTCATGAGCATGAACAGTCCTTGAGCACTCGACCGTAGCTTGTGGTCTGTAGTATTGTCAACAAATAGCGAGCCGGAAATATTGAAGAAATCGAAGGCCACACCATAGACTATCATGGACAGCACGAACATCCATACACCGCTGCCGGGATTGCCCAATCCGAAGAGTGCAAACCTTAGCACCCATGCAAACATGGCTATGAGCATGACGTTCTTGATGCCGAAACGCTTCATGAAGAATGGTATCAGCAATATGCAGAGCGTCTCGCTCATCTGTGACAGTGATATAAGGATGTTGGCATGCTGCACGCCGAATGTGTCGGCATACTCAGGAATGGCCTTGAAACTCGTTATGAAGGGATTGGCAAAACCGTTCGTAATCTGAAGACTTACTCCAAGCATCATTGAGAAGATGAAGAATATAGCCATCTTCTTCTGTCTGAACAGAGTGAAAGCCCTAAGTCCGAAAGCGTCAACAATACTCTTCTTAGAATTGTCATTGCTTACGGCACAGACAGGAAGGGAGAAAGTGTAGAGAAACAGAACTATGCCAACAATACCGGAGGTGACAAACTGATAGTGGCTGGCCTGGAAGCCCATAAGGTCGACAGCCCACATAGTGCATATAAAGCCTATCGTTCCGAAGACCCTGATGGGCGGGAACGCCTTTACCGTGTCAAGTCCGGCATTTGTCAGGGCACTGTATGCCACGGAATTGCTCAGAGCCAGTGTGGGCATGTAGAAAGCCACGCTTAGGGAGTAGAGGCTGAAGAGCACCGCGAAGTCTGTGGATGCTCCAGCACTGTTGGCATAGTATGCAGCACTGAACATAAACAGGCCCGCAACAAGGTGGCACAGACCAAGAAGTCTCTGTGCCGGAACCCAGCGGTCGGCAATGATACCCATAATGGCGGGCATGAAGATAGAAACTATACCCTGCATGGCATAGAACAGTCCTATTTGCTGTACCATACCGATATTGACAAGGTATGTGCCCATGGAAGTCAGATAGGCTCCCCATACAGCGAACTCCAAGAAGTTCATTAAGGCCAAACGAAATTTCAACATCTGTGCAATAATATTAAATGTGATTGCAAAGATAATAAAAAAATCAAGACGGGCAAGCCATATGGAGTGATTTTTTCCTAAAACAATGCTGCTTTATGCCATCAGGCTACCAAACGAAGCGTTGCCCGTTCCAAGTCATGCGTCTGCAAGAGGCTATGGCAGCCATTGCCGGACGGTCGTCAATGCCCTGCATCGGTAAAGATAGGCTTAGGTCTATATGCCGTCCATCGCAGGACATCACCGCGCCCACAAGGGGTACCCTCACCAGCGTCATCAGCTCGCCATAACGTTCAGGACTTATCGTGTCGGGGCGCACAACAAGTTGCTGCCACGACTCAGAGAGGCTGTGGAAAGGCAGGTAGGCAGCAGCATCGAGCGGCTGCCAGCAGGGGGTATAAAAGGTTATCTCGCTGTCAGGCTCAGGTCCCATGTATGTTCTTAATACGCAAATCACGCTATCTCCATCCCAGCACGGCAGCAATGAAATTGCCATCTCACTCGATGCAGATATGGTGATATGTAGGTAATCAGCTGTCAGAGTGTCCATGACGCTATTGCTGCCAAGCATGTTCTTCACCTCTGCCTTCACCTTGTAGTCCACAAGGTCGAGCATCTCAAGGCGGCGCACCCTGTCAATGGCAGGTACGATGCTGTCGGGAACCGTCTGCCACACATCACGTATACCGTCAGCCCACAATGGGAGGTCTGCCATACATGTCATGAGGAGAATAAAGGCAGAAGCCATCTGCCCCCTCCATCTCCAAGCCAATGTCCGGCCAAAAGACAATCTGCCCTTCTGATTTAAAAGCTTTACAATAATTCGCATTTATCTCTTACTATCGTTAAATTCTCCACCCGGCAGTACACCGTTGTATGGCGCAAGTGCTACTGTTTGCGGAAAGCAAATGGTCCGAAGCGGAGCTGCGTAGACCATGCGCCCTTGTACGGGGAAGCATATATGGTAAACAAGTGTCCAACATCTAATGGCGACTTTCCTCCCTTATAGAACGGCGTGCCATCATCCTCCAAATCACGTGTCATTGCATGCTTGTCACCCATTACCCTGGCAACGGCCTTCACGCTCTGAACGGCATTGGCCTTACGGCTTTGGCGTTTGTACATGCGAACCTCGCTGAGCTTGCCGTCATCGAACAAGAAAAACACCTCGTCCCATACCAGTCCCTCATACAGAGTTTTGCTGTAATACAGGTTTCCTTCCGTTGTGGCATTAGGTTTGCCAAACTCTTTCTCTACGGCCGTCAAGGCCTCTTTGTAACCCACCCCAAACAACGAAGCGTCTATTGTCTGCGCATCCATGTGTAGGGGCGTTGCCAGCAGCAAGGCCAGCATCATTTTTTTCGTAATACTCATAAAAATCATAATACAACTATTGTTTCTTTTTGTTTCCCTCATGCTAAAGAGTTACACACCCTCTTTACAACAAATGGTTGGGCCTGTAAGGAAGGGCATTTCTCTTTTGGTTTGCAAAATTAATCAATAATTGCGAGAAGGCAAAACTTTTATGGGCAATTTTCGAAAACAACATGTCTGAGCGCATGTGGTAATAGACATTAATGAAGGCGCCATTTCCCGCAAACGTTTCGTGGGCGGTTGCAATGCTTTTGTCTGAGATGGGTAAAACACGAGAATATAGCATCGAAGCATTCACGCCATACAAAGGTCAAGTTGCTCTCATATCAGTGCTGAAAGACCGTACAGCAAAAACACACCTTCCTCTAAAAAATTACAACTTCTTTTTACCGACGGGCTTAAATTCGAGACTTTTATGTAAATTTGCACTAAAATTGAAATAAAATAACTAGGGTGTCCAGTTCGTTGTACCAATTCTAGCTCACTTTCCTAAGCGTTTTGGTTCGTTCTGTAACCCTGTTTTTGGACAGGTGCCCGGTTGCCCAGGTACTGATGTCCTTCTGCCTTCGACTCCGAGACACAGGAGCGCATGGTGGTTTATCAGGCTCTTTATGGAGACCAAGCCTATTGGGTTCGCCCAGAAAACATGTTCTTCGGGAAAGTT
>SAMEA3663028__coassemble_115_pt1 | contig 35743 bp, 30 predicted proteins | sample SAMEA3663028__metabat2_high_PE_024 | metagenome-assembled genome bin SAMEA3663028 (sample SAMEA3663028) | pig gut metagenome | biome: pig gut; feature: pig-associated habitat; material: faeces | place: France | collected 2012 | reverse complement strand
GTTCTTATGTTGGAACAGCAATTCCCAGCAATTTATCAGCAATTAATCAACAACATAAGAGATAATTTTTGAAAATTGCCGTTCAATTGCTGTAAATTGCTGTTCAAAATAAAAGAGTTTAGAGCCGTCCTTATGATGGAACAGCAATTCCCAGCAATTTATCAGCAATTAATCAGCATTTCAAATTTCGCAAGTTCCTCAGCCCGCCATTTTTAGTTCAAAAAACACTTCGAACCCCTCATAAAGTTTTTCATGGTTTTGGCATCTGTATCAGTTTTTTATTGTATCTTTGCAACATGATATTTTATTTTTCCTGTACGGGCAACACACGGTGGGCAGCCAGGCAAATCGCTGACGCAACAGACGATGAACTGGTATTCATACCTGACTTAGAGGATAGTGCCTACACACCCTCTCTGCAAGATGGAGAGAGGATAGGTTTCTGCTTCCCTGTACACGGATGGCAACCGCCACGGATAGTACGCCAATTCATCAGGCGACTGAACATCGTGGATGCAGAACGCCACTACACCTATGCCCTGATAACGGCTGGCGACACTATTAGCGAGACGGCAAGGATATTACGGAAGGAACTGGCTGCCGTAGGCCTGCCACTGCACGCCACATGCTCACTGCTTATGCCTGAGAGCTATGTGGGACTGCCGTTCATGGACGTAGACAACAAGGAGAACGAGAAGCGCAAGATAGAAGAGGCACAGAAGAAGCTGGAATGGTTCATACAACAGGTGAAAGCGTGCAACAAGGGCATAGAAGACCTTGACATAGGCCGATGGCCGAGAATAAACTCAAGGATTATAGGCAATTTCTTTCACCGGTACCTTGTCACCGACAGACCATTCCATGTGGACACCGAACGGTGCCTGAGATGCGGACTATGTGCGAACGCCTGTCCGGTAAAGAACATCGTGGGAGGCAAGGGACAGACACCGCAATGGAACCACGACGGCACATGCCTGAGCTGCTTCGCCTGCTACCACCACTGCCCCACTCACGCCATAGAGTATGGAAGCAGGACAAAGAATAAAGGACAATACTATTTCAAAAAAGAACAATAATGAAGAAAATAATAATGAAGAAAATTCTACTCACATTGAGCATGGCCATCACCATGTCATCAGCATGGGCAGCGAAAGCCATCAACAAGCCTATCACCATCCAGCAGTCTGACGGCACACTCATTACCGTATACCTGCACGGCGACGAGGATTTCCACTGGTATACATCAGCAGACGGAACCATACTGCTGCGCAACGGCAACGACTTCACTCCGATAACAGAGACTCCGGAGACATTCTTCGCCAAAGCAGAAAACGCACGAAGGATGAACGTGATGAAGCGTGAGCCTGTTACGGGCTCCTCGAAGACGCTGTTCCCTCATACAGGAAGCCCCAAGGCTCTCGTCATCCTCGCACAATATCAGGACGTAGCCTTCAGCCTTGCCGACCCGAAGAAGTCGTTCGACCAGTATCTGAACAAGGCCGAGGGAGAGCAGGAAGATTTCGGAGCATCGGAGAACCTCAACTACGGCAGCGTGAGGCAGTATTTCATGGACATGAGCAATGGACAGTACAGCCCCACGTTCGATGTCGTAGGCCCCGTAACCCTGCCTAACAACATGGAGTACTATGGCGGCACCAACGACAATGCCACAGACGAGAAGGCCAGCCAGCTCGTCATCGACGCCTGTGAGCTTGTGAAGAACGACGTGGACTTCTCGCAGTACGACTCCAACAACGACGGCTACGTTGACTTAGTGTACGTCATCTATGCCGGATATGGCCAGAGCATGGGCGGCGCCAACAATACCATGTGGCCCAAGAGCTTCTCCGTGAGCACAAGCAATACATACAACGGCAAGAAACTCTACCGCAGCGGCATCAACAACGAGCTTCTTGGCAACGAGAGCTGGCCCGAGACAAAGCAAATAAACGGCATCGGACTCTTCGTGCACGAGTTCTCCCACTGTCTTGGCCTGCCCGACTTCTATGCGTCAAGGCTCAAGAGCATATACGACAACCAGGGTATGGAAGACTGGAGCGTTATGGACAACGGTACGTACAACATGAACGGATATGTGCCCGCTGCCTATACGGCATGGGAGCGTGAGGCTTTCGGATGGTGCACCATTGAGACTCTCACCGAGGACACCCAGCTGCAAATAGACAACATCGACTACGGAGGCAAGGCATACAAGTTCTGCAACGACAACAACAAGGATGAGTACTTCGTCATACAGCGTTTCCAGAACAGAAAATGGAATTCCCCCATGGCAAACTCCAAGGAGAAGATGGACGGCCTGCTGATATACCACGTAGACTACAACTCCACAGACTTCTCCATCAGCTCGAACAACGTCAACAATACTGTCGGACACCCACGCATGGCCGTCGTGCCATCTGACGGCATACTGACAAGCAGTTACAGGGATATAGCCTTGAGCACTTATTGGGAAGACATCAAGGGCGACCTCTATGGCGCTGGCACCAAAACAGGAAAAACAGATTTCATACAGTCGGATGCCATTGCCAACAGCAAATGGTTCACGGAGGGTACAGCCAGGAATATCTATAATATCCACATCAATGATGAAGATGTCATGTGGCTCGACTTTGGCAAGAACCTCTCTACTGACGGCATCGACAACATCACCGCCAATACCGAAGGCCGACAAGGCATCTACAGCCTCAGCGGAACATTCCTTGGCAACAGCTCCGCCAACCTTCCAAAAGGTATATATATAATAGGTGGAAAGAAGTTCGTACAGAAGTAGATTAGGAAAAAGGTATAAGGTTTTCATTTCGAAGAAAACAAAAAATATGATTTATTATTTGGTGTTTCGGATAAAAACCTTTACCTTTGCACCCGTTATCTAAAACATAGTTTCATCTTGTTGCCGATATGGCTCAGTTGGTAGAGCAACGCATTCGTAATGCGTGGGTCCCGGGTTCGAGTCCCGGTATCGGCTCTTTGTGTGAAACGCCTAATAATTCACCTTTGCGGTAATAGCTCAGTTGGTAGAGCACAAGCTTCCCAAGCTTGGGGTCACGGGTTCGAACCCCGCTTACCGCTCCCTATCATTCTTGTTGCTTATGAGGAGTGCCATTCTATTATTTGCATTATTGGCATCTACCGTCTTCTCTTATGCCAGAACCGACCTGCATACCGTCAGCTTCAACGGGGTGCAGATGGACAAGCAGGTGACCTCCATAAGCTACTTCGAAAACACAGTAACCCTTACATGGAGCGACAACACCAGCATCTCGGGTGAGATGGCGGAGCTGATGCTCAAGCTGGCCATGGACAACGACATCAATAAGGTGCGTATTTACCTTGTCAGCGGCCTATACGACAAGAACATCCTTGTAAAAGGACTCACCTCGGGTACACCTATTTATATATATGACATGAAAGGCCGCGAGATGGCACACATGGATGCAGCCGAACATGGTACCTTGGTCGACATCCACAACCTTAATACAGGTGTATACTTCCTAAAGAACAACAGCACTATTGTGAAGTTTGTCAAGAAATGAGGATCATCCGACATTTCGAGTGATTACCATTTATAGCAGTGTGCTCCGTATTTGTTACTTTCATTGCCGATAAGGTTATAAATCTTGTCTGTGGCGTATTCATATTTGCGGTTCATGCTATATCTCGAGTGACAATATATTGTTGCGTGGTCTATGCATATATATATCATTGCCGATAAGGTTAATAACCTTACGCCTGCAAGGTTAATAACCTTAAGGCCGTAAGGTTATTAACCTTATCAGGGTTGCAAACGTATTCATATCCTATGGCAAACGGTTTCACCCACTTCTTTTAATAATATACTTCAGGAATAATATAATATTCACTCCATATTTATGATGAACCCCAATTTGTGCTAATTGGATAGTAAAACACTATTTGCCCACAAAAAAAACTGTTCAGTTAAAAAAAACAGCAGAAAAGTTTGGTCGTTCCACAAAAAGATAGTACCTTTGCACTCGCAATTCAGAAAACAGCCTTTCAGAACATTCAAAAAGGCATCTGCGTCCTTAGCTCAGTTGGTAGAGCAACTGACTCTTAATCAGTGGGTCTAGGGTTCGAGCCCCTAAGGACGCACCATTCTGAAACAACACTGATGCGTCCTTAGCTCAGTTGGTAGAGCAACTGACTCTTAATCAGTGGGTCTAGGGTTCGAGTCCCTAAGGACGCACAAAGCTCAATCTACTAAGATTGGGCTTTTTTTAGTTATTTAAGTTAAAGATTGTATACAAAAATCCCTTTCAAATAGTTTTTTTCCTAATTTTGCCGTGTTTTAGGTACACACATTAAGAGTTTGCATATCAAACGCTTACGAAAATTCATAGCAACAAGATGAGACAACTAAAAATTCAGAAGAGCATCACCAACCGTTCGAGTGAGGCATTGGACAAGTATCTCGTGGAAATTGGCCGTGCGCCACTCATATCCATAGAAGAAGAGATAGAGCTGGCACAGAAAATAAAAAAAGGCGGCCCCGAAGCGGAGAAAGCCAAGGACAGACTCGTGACGGCCAATCTGCGTTTTGTCGTGTCGGTAGCCAAGCAATACCAGCATCAGGGCCTAACCCTTACTGACCTCATCGACGAGGGCAACATCGGACTGATAAAGGCAGCACAGAAATTTGATGAGACACGAGGCTTCAAATTCATCTCGTATGCCGTGTGGTGGATACGCCAGAGTATCCTTCAGGCCATCGCCGAGCAGAGCCGCATCGTCAGGCTGCCACTCAATCAGGTAGGCTCACTCAACAAGATAAACCACGAGATTAGCCGGTTCGAGCAGGAACACCAGAGAAGACCGTCTATCGCAGAGCTGGCAGAGGCAACAAATATCGACCAGGAGAAAATTGGGCAGAGCATGATGGCCGATGGCCACCATGTGAGCATAGACGCACCATTCCAGGATGGTGAGGAAAACTGTATGCTCGACGTCATGCCCAGTAGCGATGACAGCCGCACCGACCGCTCGGTAGACCATGAGAGCATGGCCCTGGAGCTGAACAACGTGCTTAAGGACGTACTGAAGGAGAGAGAGATTATCATCATACGCGAATGTTTCGGCATAGGTTGCCACGAGAAAGGACTGGAGGAAATTGGCGACCAGCTCGGACTCACACGCGAGCGAGTAAGACAAATAAGAGAGAAAAGCATAGCAAAGCTACGCGAGAGCGGCAACGTAAAGATACTGATGAAGTATTTAGGGTGAGAAGAGAGTGAGAGGTTTGAAGGGTTTGAAAGGTTCGAAGGGTTTTGAGCCTCTCAAACCTTTTTTTGTTGTCTATTCCATTTTTTAGCTATAAAAGTTTGCACTTTACAAATTATTACTTACTTTTGCAGGCAAAGAGAAAACATAAAAAAACAAAAGACTATATGAGAGATAAAAAAGCTTTGACTCTTAAGACTTTAAACAAAAGCAACGTTTGGGACATACAGGAAAACGACATCTTCAGACTTTGGGAGGCAGCCGAGAAAGAGGCCGACCTGAAGGATAATGTCCGTCATTATACGGACATCATCAAAAGCGCCTTCGAGATGGAGGAGGTAAAAGTGGACAAGCCTGAGGTTATCAAGAAATATGAGGCAAGAGATTTCAAGATAGGTACTCTGAAAATTGACGAATCGGCAAAGATAAAGTTCGCCATAAAGAAAAAGCCTATCCTCAGAGTCACCGACCTCACCTATGAGAACATCCGCCATATCTCTGCCGCCAAGCTCATGGAGGTGATAGAGCGCAACTTCGGTGGCGGATGGGACTCTTTGTCTCAGAGCATACAGGACATCATCCTGACAGGCTTCGACATCAGTACAACCACTCTACCACAGGACAGGCTTCACAAGCCAGGTGGTCTCTACGAGAAGAAGGTAAACGATGGTTTCGAGGTTCTGGAAATAGCCAAGGGCACATGGGTAGAGGCTATCTTTGCAAAAGAGAAACCAGAGACTGAGAAGCCAAGAATGAAATTCGGACAGGACGACCTTGACGACAGAGACTACGATGACGACGAGGACTTGCCGGAGAATGACTATGAGGACGAGGAGGAGGACGATGATGACGATAGCTTCGATGACGACAAGCTCACCGAGGAAAGCTACCGTACAACATTCGAAACCAATCCTGATGACCTCAACCTTGAGGCAGAGGACGTTGCTGACGACGATTATTAAAGTCCCCGTCATCCATTATACTGTCAGGCGGCTAACGACTTGCTTGTATTTAAGCAACATAAAAATACGAGACTACAGGCTGGCAACCGCCAGGCTGCAACTACGGCTTCATCCCATGATGGAGCCGTAATTATAGAATTATATACCAGCTCTCCATTCCTGACAACACATACAACAAGATGATAAGATTCAAAGACGTAACCATACATGACAAAGAAACCATCGAGAGTTTCACCATGTGGGGCACTGGCCAGAACTGCGACCTCTCATTCGCAAACATCATCATCTGGCGTTTCCTGTACAATACCCAGTATGCCATCGTCGATGACTATCTGGTATTCCGCTTCTATGCCGGACATCATCTTGCATACATGATGCCGATAGCAAGGCCGAAGCCCAACGGCGAGGGAGTGCTGAGGGTTGAGCCTTGCGAGGAATGCGACATCAACGTCATAAAGGCTATCCGGGAAGACTCCATAGCCATGGGGCATCCTCTGCTCATCCTTGGTGTGAGCAACTATATGTGTGATATCATTGACAGCCACATGCCAGACATGTTCAATGCCAAGCCCGAAAGAGACTACGCAGACTACATATACACACGTGAGAAGCTTGTGAGGTTGTCAGGAAAGAAATTGCAGGGCAAGCGTAACCACATTAACAAGTTCAAGAGCCTATATCCACAATATGTATACCGGCCTCTGACACCCGACCTGATACCACACTGTGTGGAGTTGGAGAGGAAATGGCGCATGGCACAAGGCTCTCCCGATGGTGCCACCGAGGAGCTGAGGGCTATGACATGCGCTTTCGACAACTGGGACAACCTACAGCTCATGGGTGGAACAATATGGGTGGACGAGACCCTTGTGGCATTCACCTTTGGTGCCCCCATCAACCATTGTACCTTTGACGTGTGCGTGGAGAAGGCAGACACAAGCTATGAGGGAGCATACGCCATCATAAACCAGGAATTTGCCAGCCACCTGCCAGAGGACTATTTCTACATCAACCGCGAGGAGGACATGGGCGATGACGGCCTGCGCCAGGCAAAGCTCTCATACAAGCCCGACATTCTGCTGGTAAAAAACTCACTAACCGAGAAACGGCCACTTGCCGACTTCGAGGACACCACCCGCATAAAGGAAGAAACCCGACAACTGTGGGAAACGGTGTTCTGCGAGGACAGCAAGGAATTTGTTGACCTGTACTTCTCACGCGTCTACCACGACAATATCAACATCACCTGCCAACTCAGTGGACATGTGGCAGCAGCGCTACAGGCAATCCCCCACTCCATGATTCTCAAAGGACAAGAGGCCAAAGCCGCATACATTAGCGGAGTATGCACAAGCCCTGAGCACAGACGGCAGAGCATCGGCAACAGCCTCATGGCTCAGGCTCATTTCCATCTTTACACCTTGGGGACAACATTCGCCACACTCATACCGGCTGAGCCATGGCTGCACGACTGGTATGGCAAGTGTGGATACACAAAGGACATTAAATGCCTGCCTGCACCAAAGGGTTTCGCCACTTCCTCGTTTGAGGACTACGACAGGTGGCAGCGTTCCCACGAGTGCATACTGCTCAACGATGCTGACCAATTCGACATTGCCTGTAAAGACTATGCCCTCGACCCTGACCACTACTTGTCACAACAGGAGCCTGTGCAAGGCATGATAAGGATAATAAACGCAAGAAAGGCACTGGAGCTATATGCCTCGGCAAACACAGGCATGGAGATGACCGTACTCGTGACGGGCGACAGGCACATACCAGCCAACAACTGCTATTACACCATCGCACACGGCAACGTAACCACAAGTCACGAGCCACGTCCCGATGCCCAAGTCATGACCATCCAGCAATTGTCCACCTTCATTTTCGGATCACAACAGCCCGTCATGTGTCTGATGCTGAACTAACCCCCTCAAACCCTTCTATAATGGTATCATCAATCATCAATCATCAATCATCAATCATCCCTCAAACCTTTTTTATATTGAAACCTTAGCTCCAACAAAGAAAGTTCGGGGCTGTGTAGGTCCATAGAAATACCCTGAGTCACGGTAAGTACCCCTGTCAAGGTCTTTCTGGAAGGCATCAAAGATATTCTGCACACCACCATTGAGCTGTACTTTCACATGGTCGTTGAGCACAAATGTATATGCCACCTTGGCACCAAGCTCGAAGAACTGCGGCGTATGCACCATCTCGTCCTTGTCTATATAGCTATAAGGATAGTCCTCCGGTATGACATCTGAGGGCGCAAAGTGGGGAACATGCATCCTGCCGGTGTATATTCCCGAGAGCGATATGTCAAGCCTCTTTAGCGGTTGGGCTGTAAGCGTGACATAGCCATAGACATCAGGTGTGCGGGGCATGTTGCTGACAGCAGCCACATCAGGGTCATCGCTCCATTGCGTCGGTTGCTTGTATCTGCTACGCTGCATGGTCAGTCCGGCCTGTACGGAGAATGTCGAGCCATGAGCAGCCTTGGCATCGAAGTTGACGCCATACACCTCCGCACCACTTCCGTTGCGGCGTTCCTGTATGGAATTGCCCTGGCTGTCCGTACCAAGGTCGTGAAGATAGAACACATCGTCGAGTGATGTATAGAAAGCCTCGGCAAGAATATTGAATTGGAAATGGCCTGCCTGGAAAGTCCAGTCAGCAGAGCCGCTAAAGCTGTTGGAGCGTTCGGGGCTTAGTCCGTCGGCCAGCCTGATTAATACGCCCTCACCGCCAACGGCAGTCACGTGCAAGTCCTCGTCGTAGGCCTGTGGAGCCCTGAAGCCCGTCGACCATGTGAGTCTCGTCTGGATATTCTGTGAGGGTTTCCACATGAAGTTGACACGCGGACTGAGAATAGGATTGTCTATTAGGTTATGGTCGTCCAGTCTCAGACCTGCCAGCACGGTACATTGTCCTATCTTCCATTCCGACTGTGCAAACGCGCTTGCTATTCTCACCTCCTGCTTCAGGTCACGCCCGTAGCCGACCATTATGTCGTGGAGCGTGTTGAGCTGATATTCCAGACCGGCAGTCAGCGTGGCAGGTGCTACGAGCAGCTTGCGCAGCTGTCCGGTATATGTGGCTCCGCCAACATACGTCAGGTCCTTGGTCTTGCCGTATGCGTCGGGGTTTTGCTGTGCTCCATAATAGCTGTTACGGTCTACATGCTGTACCGACGAGTATACCGACAGTTTATGGGCATACTCACGCCAGAACAGGTCGTAGTTCACTCCACCACTGTTTATGATGTGCCTCGTCTGCTCCGTGATGTCCGTCAGGAAAGGCTCCTGGTCAAACTTGTTTCCTCCGCGCCTGAACTCGTTGGTTGTATGGTATTCTATTCCGAGACGGCTCATCGCTGTGGGACGATAGTAGCCTCGCAGTCCGAAGGTATGGGCATTGAGCTTGCCAATCTCCGAAAAGCCGTCACCATCGTCGTCGTATGGCATACGGTTGCGGTATGACTGGTACAGGGCAAGCCCATATACATTATCCTTTGACACTATCGAGGCATTGGCTCCAACATATTCCTCCCATGCGTCGCTACCGATATTCGACAGTGTCGAGGACAACTGGAATGAGTTGTTTACAGGGTCCTTGGTAATGATATTTATGGTGCCGCCGACAGCGTTGGCACCGAACAGGGCCGAGCCTCCACCACGTACCACCTCCACACGGTCGATCATGCTCACAGGTATCTGCTCCAGCCCGTACACCCCCGACAATGCGCTGACTACGGGACGGCTGTTTATGAGTATCTGCGAGTATGGGCCCTCAAGGCCATTTATGCGCACCTGCGGAAAACCGCAGTTCTGGCAGTTGTTCTCCACCCTGAGTCCCGACTGGTAGCTCAGCGACTTTGCCAGGTCTGTAGAGTTCACCGTCTCGAAAAGCTTGTTGCCGATGACGTTCACCACCACGGGCGCGTCACAACGGCTTACCTCATTACGGTTAGCAGACACTACGACCTCACCTGTTCTGAATGCCGAAGCCTCCATGGCGAAATGCAGGTCGGTGGTGAAATTATTGCTCACTGTCACCACCTTTTCCTGTGTCTCATAGCCAAGCAGCTGCACACGCAGCGTATAAGAGCCAGCTGGCAGCTTATCGAAAGCAAACAATCCGTCGTTGTCAGAGACGGCTCCCTGCTTGGTCTCAACTATCAAGATGGTGGCATGGGGAAGGTTCTCTTCCGTTGTCTTGTCAATTACATGTCCAGTTACCCTGTTTCCATGCTTTACGGGTTCTGTCGATTCGGCAATCACTGTCGCATTGGCACTCACGAGCATGGCCATGAGATAAGTCATCAGTCTTTTCATTTTTCTTTTGCTATTTCTGTTACCCTTGAAGGCGGTGCAAAGATAATGAAAAACATCTATCGGAACATCCTTGACAACATACCCAAAAATAGGTATTTTGGCTCATGCGTCTTTAATGTCTTAAATTATTTTCATCATTACACTCCTTGTTTCACAAAAAAAGCTAAGAAAATGACATTAATGTGTGATGCAAGGAAAAAAAACACTATCTTCGCAGAATGTAATAATATTGTATTGATAATAGAACAAACAAACGGACTACAAGGAAATGACTGAACGGAAACGACTATTTACAACATTGCTGATGGCAACAACAATATTGGCTGCCATGGCTCAACAGAAGAAGATAACGCTGAAGACAGACTCCCCACAGGCCAATGGAGAGGTTATGATGTACATCCAGCCTCTTAACGCTGGGGCGCAGGACGATGCCAAGAAGATGGTGCAGACGGGTACGTCATTCAGCGCAGACACCGAGACATCCTCATACGGACTGTACCGGGTGATATGCATAAGAAACCAGACGCAGACCTTCCTGCCGATATATATACCCGAGGGGGAGAATGACAACAGCATAAAACTGGAGATTACCGCCAAGGGCCCCATCGCCGTAGAAGGCAACGACAACAAGGCACTGTCTGCATACGCTACTAAGGTCTTCGATGCCGACCAGACGCTATGGACGGCACGGAACGTTGGATGGCAGGGCTATGCCGACATGCTCGGAGGCTATCTGACGGCTGCCGACTCCATACTTTCCCTCTACGCATGCAGCAGCACCGTGAGCCAGTATATCAGGCTGTGGGCCTGTACCTCGGCGTACAACGCTTTCAGCTCGCTGCCGAACATCACCAAGACAAAAGCGTTCGACATTCCGCTGAGGCTCGAAGACATTATTGGAGAACCGAGCAAGACCCTCGACACCCCATTGGCATCGCTATTCCCAACCACCAGCCAGCTCATAAGCTCTACCATGCCACGCCAGTCAACGCTAACGCAGAAGATGGAAACGCTGTTTGCAAACTATAAATGTGAGGAAATCAGAAACACCGTTGCCAACAACATGCTTCAGAATTTCATCACAAAATTCAACTACCAGCGTGACTACGAGTCTGGACTGGCTGAGCTGACGGCCCTTACGGAGCAATACTCCCTGGACGGCAAGTACCTCAAGACTTTCGTCAGCAACCGCGCCACCATAGCAGGCACGCCATTCCCCGAGGGACTGACCTTCGTGGACAAGGACGGCAAGCAGCACAGCATAAGCGAGCTGAAAGGCAAATACGTATACATAGACCTTTGGGCATCATGGTGCGTACCGTGCTGCAAGGAGGTTCCTCACCTGCAGAAACTTGAGGCTGAGCTGGCCAACGAGAACGTAGCATTCCTGTCCATATCCATCGACAAGACCGCTGAGCCATGGCTGAAGAAGATGAACGAACTGCAAATGCACGGCAACCAATGGCTTGACACTTGTAGCAAGCTGGCAAACGCCCTCAACGTCAGAGGCATACCATTCTTCGTCATCTACGACAAGGAGGGCAAGCTCTATAAGTACAACGCTCCGAGACCAAGCAGCGGCGAACAGCTCAAGAGCCTGCTTGAAAGCCTGAAATGATACGCATACTCACCATAATATCATTATCATCGCTGATGACTGTGCACTACGCCGCAGCCGTCAGCGATGATACGTAAGGTGACAAACAACTTACAGAATTTAAACGATGACATTTTTCAGGAAAGACACGTTCAATGCCTTATGAAAGCGCCTCCGTTGGCCAACGAAGAGATCTTCTATTTTTATAGTATTATATATATATGTTTGCGCACGCACGAGAGGACAAATATGGCACAAGGACGTGAAAATATATTTGGCAAATAATTTGTTTATCTTGCAAAAAAATCCTATCTTTGCAACATGATTGAGCTCGAGAGACACATAGAAATACTGCTCCTTGACAATGATTGCGTCATAGTCCCTGATTTTGGCGGCTTTATGGCACATCATGTTGACGCGCGCTTTGACGAGAGGGACTATACGTTCATCCCGCCATTGCGTACGCTTGGGTTTAATCCAAAGCTTACAATGAACGACTCCCTGCTCGCACAGTCGTATGTCGAGGCATACGACATCAGCTATCCGGAGGCCGTGAAGCGCATCAGCGACGAGGTTAGGGAGGTAAGGGAAAGAATAAGCCATGATGGCTCGTACGAGCTCCACAACATAGGTGTCATCTCCATCAACGATGACGGGAACTACGAGTTTGAGCCTTGCGAGGCAGGAATACTCACACCCGGGCTGTACGGTCTCGGCAGCTTTGTCTTCAAGCCCATATCTGCCACTGCGGAACAGGAGGAGACAGCACAGGATGCGGCCGCCAGCATGGCAGACGACACGGAGGACAAGACCATAAGCATCAGGCTGAGCCTTCTCCGCAACCTTGCTGCTGCCTGCATCGCCATCATCGCTTTCCTGCTGCTGCCCAAGCCACTTGACAACCATACGGCTCAAACGGCTGGCACCACCATTGACACTGGCATGCTTGACAGGATTATGCCAAAGGATGTTACCACCGGTACGGATGTAGTCAAGAACATTGATGTGCGCAAGGTCATCAAGGAAGCCAAAGCAACAAAAGAGACTGCTGAAGAGGCCGGCCAGCCGACTGCGGAAGTAACAAAGACAGAAGAGACATGCTATGTCATAGTACTGGCATCGAAAGTAGGCAAGAAAAACGCTGAGGCATACGCACAGACTCTCCGCAACAAAGGCTACGAGGAGGCACGGGCCGTGACAAGGACAAACGGCTCTAAAGTAGTATACGGAAACTACAGCAGTCAGGAAGAGGCCCAGCAAGCTCTTAGGGATTTGAGAAGCAAGAGTGAGTTTGCCGACGGATGGGTAATGAAGATAACTCAATAACGGTTTAACGGTTTAATGGTTTAACCTAATAACCCTTTACCCCAATAACCTAATAACCCCTTAAAATAACCCCTTATCACTGGATGAAAAGAGTAAGATGTCCGAAGTGCGATAACTTCATAACGTTCGATGAGACCAAATACGAGTCTGGCCAGTCACTGGTGTTCAAATGCCCGGAGTGTGGAAAGGAATTCGGCATAAAGATTGGCGTGACAAAACTAAGGAACAGGCAGAAAGAGGAAAACCCTGACGAGATGGCCAACGAGAAAGGCTGCGGCTCAATAGTTGTCATAGAGAATGTCTTCCACTACAAGCAGGTAATACCACTCCAGATGGGCGACAACGTCATTGGACGCTACATGAAAGGCTCCGGCATCAACTGTCCCATAGAGACCAACGACCCGAGCATTGACATGAACCATTGTGTCATAAACATCAGCCGTGACAAGAAGGGCAACCTGAAATACATCCTACGCGACGGCCCGAGCTATACCGGCACGTTTGTAGACAACGAAATCCTTGGCGACAAGGAACGGAGGGTTATTGGCAACGGCACCCTTTTCACCATTGGTGCAACATCAGTAATACTGCGCACTACCGACGAGGACGAGGCAGAGTAAAAGGCTGACAGGAAACAGCACCCTGCACCAATGCCCAGTGTCTGAATAATGTCAATTTGTGGCATCTAAGGCAAGAAAACATTTCATTTTATAAATAATACTGCTACATGCCGTAATTTTTCGTAATACAATTTCCTGTTTTCAATTAATCTTTGTATCTTTGCAACGTTTATTAACAACGTTGCGAACATGAAATCAACAGCAATACTGCTCCTTCACTGTCCCGACGAGCATGGAATAATCTCGGAGGTGACCAAGTTTATAACAGACAACAAGGGTAACATCGTATACCTCGACCAATATGTCGACCGTGAAGACGGCATGTTCTTTATGAGACTGGAATGGGAACTGGAGGATTTCATCATTCCAAGGGATAAGATAAGAGAATATATCGACACGCTATACTCGCAAAGGTACAGCATGACCTTCAACCTTTACTTTAATGACGAGCGTCCACGCATGGCCATCTTCGTAAGCAAGATGAGCCATTGCCTGTACGACCTGCTGGCACGTTACAAGGCCGGTGAGTGGAACGTGGACATACCATGCATTGTCAGCAACCACGAGGACCTTCGCTACGTTGCCGAGCAGTTTGGCATCCCCTACTACGTATGGTCAATAAACAAGGACCACTCCAACAAGGACGAGGTGGAGAAGGCCGAGATGGAGCTGCTACAGAAGGAGAAAGTTACCTTCATAGTGCTGGCAAGGTATATGCAGATTATCACCGACAACATGATAAACGCCTATCCGCACCATATCATCAACATACACCACTCGTTCCTCCCGGCCTTCATAGGCGCCAAGCCGTATCATCAGGCATGGGAACGCGGAGTGAAGATTATCGGTGCTACAAGCCACTATGTCACAGCCGACCTCGACGCAGGACCAATCATTGAGCAGGACGTTACGCGCATTACTCACAAGGACACGCCCGAAAGCCTCGTCCTCAAGGGTAAGGACTTGGAGAAAATTGTTCTGTCAAGGGCTGTCACGAAGCACATTGAGCGGAAAATCCTCACTTACAACAACAAGACCATCATATTCAGCTGACAACAACAGCAGGAAGGACTGACGAAACGTGAAAGTATCTATTGTAAAATACAATGCCGGAAACATCTACTCCGTTGTTAATGCCTTGAGAAGGCTTGGGGTAGAACCGCTGATAACGGACGACGCAGAGACATTGGCATCGTCAGACAGGGTGCTGTTCCCCGGACAGGGCGAGGCCCGCACTACCATGTCGTATATCAGGGAACATCGCCTTGACGACATCATACGCAACCTCAGACAGCCCGTTCTGGGAATATGTATAGGACAGCAACTGATGTGCAGCCATAGCGAGGAGGGAGACACGGACTGCATAGGCCTATTCCCAATGACTGTGAGGAGGTTTCAGCCTACATGCCACGAGGACAAGGTTCCTGCTATGGGATGGAACAGGATTTCGATAGGCGACACTCCCGACAGGCTATTCGCAGGAATTGGCAACGAGCCGTATGTCTACTTCATACACAGCTACTATGTGCCTGAATGTCAATGGACCATAGCCTCAGCAGACTACATACACCCGTTCTCTGCCGCCCTAAGGAAGGACAACTTCTACGCCACACAGTTCCATCCGGAGAAGAGCGGTAAGGTGGGTGAGAGGATATTGAGAAACTTTCTTGAGGCAGAACCATGATGAGAAGTAAAATAGAGCTTATACCGGCCATAGACATCATAGACGGCAAGTGCGTGAGGCTTACCAAGGGTGAATACGGGCAGAAGACAATATATGACAACAGCCCCGCTGACGTGGCTCGCCGCTTTGAGGACCTGGGCTTCGACAGGCTGCATGTCGTAGACCTTGACGGAGCAAAGTCAAGGCATATCGTCAACGATGCTGCCCTACGCTCCATAACCTCGTCGACAAAGCTGAAGGTAGACTTTGGAGGAGGCATCAAGACCAGCGAGGACATAGCAAGGGCGTTTGATGCCGGAGCGGCAATGGTAACCATAGGCAGCGTGGCCGTGACATGCCCGGAACTGTTCATGGGATGGCTCGACACCTATGGAGCAGACAGGCTCATACTGGGTGCAGACGTGCGCAACGGAATGATTTCCATAAATGGATGGAAGGAAGACTCTGCCGAGGAGCTGCTGCCATTCCTGAAGCAATATGTCGACAAGGGGGTAAGAAACGTGCTCTGTACGGACATATCGAAAGACGGCACCCTGCAAGGTCCTGCAACTGGTCTCTACAGACAGATAATGGACGCCTACCCCACCCTGCACCTGATAGCCAGCGGGGGCGTTGGCAGCAACGAGGACATAAAGGCTCTGGCCGACAGCGGCATTCCTGCCGTGGTATTCGGCAAGGCATACTACGAGGGCAAGATAAACATCGACACACTATGGGAACATTAGCAAAACGCATCATACCATGCCTGGATGTCAGGAACGGCGAGACCGTGAAAGGCACCAACTTCGTAAACCTGCGTAGCGCTGGCGACCCTGTGGAGCTGGGCAAGGTATACAGCGAGGCCGGAGCCGACGAGCTGGTATTCCTCGACATAACAGCAAGCTTCGAGGAACGCAAGACCTTCACGGACATGGTGACACGCGTGGCCAAGGAGATAAACATACCCTTCACCGTTGGTGGCGGCATCAACCAGCTGTCGGACGTAGACAGGCTGCTCAACGCTGGAGCTGACAAGGTGAGCATCAACTCCGCTGCCATCAGAACACCTCAGCTCATCGACGACATAGCAGGCACGTTCGGCTCACAGGTCTGCGTATGCGCCATTGACGCACGGATGGACAGCGACGGATGGCATTGTTATGTAAAGGGAGGCAGAGAACGTGTGGAACTGGGACTTTTCGACTGGGCACACGAGGTACAGGAGCGTGGCGCAGGAGAAATACTCTTCACCAGCATGGACCACGACGGTGTGAAGCAGGGATTTGCCAACGAGGCCCTGGCAAAGCTGGCCGACCAGCTCAGCATTCCAGTCATAGCAAGTGGCGGAGCGGGAACGAAGGAGCATTTCCTCGACGCATTCCGCAAAGGAAAGGCTGACGCCGCTCTTGCAGCAAGCGTCTTCCACTTCGGCGAGATTAGCATACAGGAGCTAAAGGCCTATCTGAATGACAATGGGGTGAACGTCAGAATGTAGTAAAGGACTGATAAAGGACATATTCGAAATATAGATATACGATAATGGAGATTGACTTCGACAAACTGGGAGGCCTCGTGCCGGCAATTGTTCAGGACGCAAGAACAAAGAATGTTCTTATGCTGGGCTTCATGAACCGTGAGGCTTACGACAAGACTGTCGCTACGGGAAAGGTGACTTTCTGGAGCCGCACCCGCAACTGCCTTTGGACAAAGGGCGAGACTTCAGGAAATTATCTGAACCTCGTAGAGGTGAAGAACGACTGCGACAAGGACACGCTGCTCGTGAAAGCCATCCCTGACGGACCGACTTGCCACACGGGAACAGACACCTGCTGGGGCGAGGACAATAGCGCAAACCCACTGCTGTTCCTCACGGAACTACAGGACTTCATAGAGAAACGGCATGAGGAGATGCCTGAGGGCAGCTACACTACGAGCCTATTCCGGAAAGGAATTAACAGAATAGCACAAAAGGTTGGCGAGGAGGCTCTTGAGACTGTCATCGAAGCTACTAACGGCAGCAATGACAAGATGGTCTACGAGGCTTCCGACCTGCTGTACCACCTCATTGTGATGCTCACCGAGAAGGGACTGCGCATAGAGGATGTGGCAGGAGAACTGCAGAAAAGACATGACCCGGAATGGGACAAGAAACGGAGAATGGAGAAGAGCAAGGAAGCCAAATAATAAAAATCTGAGAACAAGGCAAATAACACAATAATAACAGAATAAAAGAAATGCTGATTGAGTACAAGAACGTAAACATATACCAGCAGGACACGATGGTTCTCAGCAACGTCGACTTTCACGTTGACGAAGGCGAGTTCATATATATCATCGGCAAAGTAGGCTCGGGCAAAAGCTCGCTGCTCAAGACCACCTACTGCGAGTTGGACCTGTATCAGGACGAGGCCGACAAGGCTGAGATACTTGGACGCAACCTGCTGAAGCTCAGACGCAAGGACATACCATCGCTTAGGAAGGAAATGGGCATCATATTCCAGGACTTCCAGCTGCTGCACGACCGCACGGTGTACCAGAACCTGCTGTTCGTGCTGAAAGCTACCGGATGGAAAGACAAGGAGAAAATCAAGACGCGCATTTCCGAAGTGCTTGCCGATGTCGGCATGCAGGACAAGGCCGGCTCCATGCCCCATGAGCTGTCAGGAGGTGAGCAGCAGCGCATATCAATAGCGCGCGCATTGCTCAACCAGCCAAAGGTAATCATTGCTGACGAGCCTACCGGCAACCTCGACCCAGAGACAGCCAGCTCGATACTGCAACTGCTGAAGGACATCACGGCGACAGGCACGGCCATTGTGATGACCACGCACAACATCCCACTCATCGACAAATATCCCGGCATCGTATATAAATGTCAGGACGGAAAGATTACAGACATCACAAAGGACTATAGCCACATGTGCCTCGAAGAGGAATAGGCATCAAGGGGCTGTAGGCAAGACTATAAAGGAACAAATAAAATAATAATAACGATTATGAAGGTAATGAAATTTGGAGGCACCTCGGTGGGTACTCCTGAGAGAATGAAAAACGTTTCACAGCTCATCACCGAATCGGGAGAGCAGACTTTCGTTGTGCTCTCCGCCATGAGCGGTACTACCAACTCCCTCGTTGAAATCAGCGACTATCTGTACAAGAAGAACCCAGAGGGCGCTAACGAGGTTATCAACAACCTGGAGAAGAAATACATGCAGCATGTAGAGGAACTGTTCTCTACCGACGAATACAAGCAGAAGACATGCGAGTTCCTGCAGTCGGAGTTCAAGTTCCTGCGCTCGTTCACCAAGGATCTCTTCACAAGCTTCGAGGAAAAGAGCATCGTGGCACAAGGCGAGATTATCAGCACCAACATGGTTGTGAACTATCTTCAGGAATGTGGCGTGAAGGCCATTCTGCTCAATGCCCTCGACTTCATGCGCACAGACAAGAACGCAGAGCCAGACCCCCAATATATCAAGGAGAAGCTGCAGGCCATAATGAACGACAACGAGGGCTACCAGATATACATCACCCAGGGTTTCATCTGCCGCAACGCCTACGGAGAGATTGACAACCTGCAGCGTGGCGGCTCCGACTATACCGCCTCTCTCATTGGTGCCGCCCTGCCCGCAGAGGAGATACAGATATGGACCGACATTGACGGCATGCACAACAACGACCCACGCATTGTCGACAAGACTGAGGCCGTTAGGCAGCTCAACTTCGAGGAGGCCGCCGAGCTGGCATATTTCGGTGCGAAGATACTTCATCCGACATGTGTTCAGCCTGCCAAGTACGCTGGCATTCCCGTAAGGCTAAAGAACACAATGGACCCACAGGCCGAGGGAACAATCATCGACAACGTCATTGTAAGAGGCAAAATAAAGGCTGTCGCTGCCAAGGACAACATCACGGCAATAAAGATAAAGTCGTCGCGCATGCTTCTCGCAACAGGTTTTCTCAGAAAGGTATTCGAGATTTTCGAGAGCTACCAGACGCCTATCGACATGATTGCCACATCAGAGGTGGGTGTAAGCATGAGCATCGACAAGGACGACCACCTGAACGATATCGTCAACGAGCTGAAGAAATATGGCACCGTGACCGTAGACACGAACATGTGCATCGTATGCGTTGTCGGCGACCTTGACTGGAGCAACCTCGGGTTCGAGACCCTCGCCACAGACGCAATGAAGAACATCCCCGTGAGGATGATAAGCTACGGAGGAAGCAACTACAACATATCATTCCTCATAAAGGAAAGCGACAAAAAGCGCGCTCTCCAGAACCTTAGCGACGTACTGTTCAACAAATAAGCAACTTATCAGAAACAACACATACACTTACAGATTAGCATATATGAAAGGTAATTTCCCCATAGAACGGTTCAGTGGCATAGAGACGCCATTCTACTACTACGACAGCGAGCTTCTGCGCAAGACGCTCAATACCATCAACGACGAGGCAGGCAAGCATGAGAACTTCTGCGTGCATTATGCCGTTAAGGCCAATGCAAACCCGAGAGTTCTGAACATCATCTGCCAGGCCGGCCTTGGTGCCGACTGCGTAAGCGGTGGAGAGATTGAGGCATGCATAAAAGCAGGGTTCGCACCATCGAAGATAGTATATGCCGGAGTAGGCAAGAGCGACTGGGAGATAAATCTCGGACTCGACCACGACATCTTCTGCTTCAATGTAGAGAGCATAGCAGAGCTGGAGGTTATCAACGAGCTCGCACAGGCCAAGGGTAAGGTGGCAAGGGTGGCCTTCCGCATCAACCCTAACGTGGGCGCGCATACACACGCCAACATTACCACAGGACTGGCAGAGAACAAGTTCGGCATTGCCATGGACCAGATGGAGGAGGCTATTGCAGAGGCTGATAGGATGGAAAACGTAAGCTTCGTTGTATTGCACTTCCATATTGGCAGTCAGATACTTGACATGGGTGACTTCGAGGCTTTATGCAACAGGATTAATGAGCTGCAGGACCAGCTGGAACGTCACCATATAAAGGTTGAGAACATCAATGTGGGAGGCGGACTGGGCATCAGCTACGACCATCCAAACCGTGAGCCGATACCCGACTTCAAGTCGTACTTCAGCACATACGCGACAAAACTGAAGTTGCGCCCCGGACAGAAGCTGCACTTCGAGCTGGGCAGGGCTGTAGTGGCACAGATGGGAAGCCTCATCACACGCACCCTCTATGTAAAGCAGGGAACGGCCAAGCAGTTTGCCATCGTTGACGCCGGCATGACCGACCTCATACGTCCGGCACTCTACCAGGCTTACCACAAGATTGAGAACATAAGCAGCGACCTGCCCTGCGAGACATACGATGTAGTAGGTCCAATCTGCGAGTCGAGTGATGTCTTTGCCAAAGCTATAGACATCAACAAGACACGGCGCGGTGACCTCATAGCTCTTCGCTCTGCGGGTGCTTACGGCGAGATTATGGCCAGTCAGTACAACTGCCGTAAACTCCCCAAAGGTTATATCACAGAAGATTTATGACAATAGATCAAACAACTATCATTACAAGCGGCATACTGCTGCTGTTGGCCATCGTAACACCATTCCTTAACCCCTTCTTCCGAAAAATCAGGAAGGAGGAGCAGGAAGACAACTGCGATGACGGTCAGCAGCAGCAGTTGCCGCCTATAACGGTTTTAATCACCGCTCACGACAACGCTCCCGAGCTGAAGCGCAACCTTCCGCTCATACTGGAGCAGGACTATCCTGCCGGCTACCAGGTTATAGTAGTGGCAGAGAGAGGGGACAGCGAGAGCGAGGATGTACTCAAGAGGCTCTCGGCAAACAGCCACCTCTACTACACGCTCATACCGGAGTCGTCAAGATACATGAGCCGCAAGAAGCTCTCCGTGACTCTGGGTGTGAAAGCGGCGGCCAACGAGTGGATACTGATGACGGAGCCCACATGCGCTCCACAGTCTGACAAGTGGCTTGCCACAATGGCCCGCCATTGCCATCAGGGCAATGACTTGGTGATGGGCTACAGCAACTACGTGCCCTCTGCCCCACTCTACTACCGTTTTGAGAGACTTCATGCAGAATGTTACTCCATGCGCGAGGCACAGAAAGGCATCGCATACGGGCATCCAGGCTCCAACCTGCTGTTCCGCAAGAGCATCTTCCTGAACGAGGAGGGCTTCAGGGGCAATCTCAACCTTGTCAGGGGTGAGTACGACTTCATTGTCAACAAGTTCGCAAAAAAAGGAAACACAGCTACGGAAATAGCTCCCGAGGCATGGGTAAGGGAGGACGCTCCCACCCGCAAGGCTTGGAAATACCGGCACTTATACTACCTCGAGACACGTAAATACCTTTCACGCGGCTTTGCCCATCGCTTCCTGTTCAACCTTGACCAGACGATGCTGCACCTCAGCTTTCTGGCCTCGGCAGCAGGATTGACATTGTCGGCATTACAGCAACAATGGGTGATTACGTCGGCTGCTGCGGCATCTATATTAATAATGTGGATAGTGCGTGGCATCATGATGGTACGGGCGGCACGAATGCTCGGCGAGCACATACCGGGAATACTGGCCTTGCCATTGCAGCTTGCTGTCGTATGGCACAACATCGGTTACAGAATAAAATACCTTCTGGCAGACAAGCTCGATTTCACTACTCACAAGCTATAGGTTACGACATCATGAGAATACTACTGTTCATACCCAAAGACACATACGACATTGCCACCAACAAAGAGCTGGTGACAATGCTGGCGTCGTATCTGAACAAATGGGGTGATACGGTTGTTGCTCATCTCTACAAACCCGGACTACTTGACGGCGTCACTCTCGTACATGTCTTCGGATGCTGGAGGACAGAGGCTTCGAGAGTAATATCCAAGGCAACACAGCTGGACATTCCAACGGTGTTCTCTCCGCTTGGCGGACTGGAGCCGTGGATAATGCAGGGACAACGCCTGCGCCGCCAGCTGCTCACGTCCACATACCAGCGCAAGATGACACGCAAAGCCTCTGCCGTGCACCTATGTGGCAGATACGAGCATAGCACCTTCACAAAGCTCAAGTGGAACTACAGGACTGCCATCATAAAGAATCCTACGCTGACGAGCCAGCTGTCGCCCGAGGAGATGGGGGCAAGCGTTATGGAGCTATACCAAAAAGTGTTAGACTCGAATGTCAACATGCTCATAAGTCCCAAGGCGGTAAAAGCTCTACGCCGCATACTGTACGCCTCCGTTTGCCGTGACATTGCAGGCAAGCCGCGGATGTATTCAGAGGCAAAGGCCGACATTGAGGCCATCGATGACACGGACTGGCGAAACATCTGCCTGTATGCTGCCGACGAACATGTAGCCGACTTTGTCAGGAATGGTGCAGAGGTGATGGGGATTACCAGGACATTCGTAACACTAACCCCCTCCATGAGGTTCGGGCACGACTACGGCTATAATGACGGAGACATTCCCTGCGATGACGTCATCAGCAACAACATCATGCTGAGAAGCAAGATGGAGGACATCGCCTCAGACGACGAGCAGAGGGAACGTGTGATATGCACCATGGTACTGAACATAAAATATGAGCTGACACACGGAACATTGCCATTACGCCACGCCATGAACTTATTGGAGTCTCTCATGCAAGGGAATTTTGATGAAGACCGACTACGGTCCATGCTCGCGGCAACGGGAGCACTGACGTTTATGAGACACCTTGAGGGAGCCATGAGCACTATCGCAGGCCTTGGCGAGGGCTTCATGCCCGTAACTCCGAGGTACGGAAAACAGGCCGACAAGATAGCTACGAGAATAATGAAACTTAAAAACATACAGAAAAATGACTACTCCTAAAGACATTGAAAAAGACTTGAGATACCTGCAACTGCTCGCCCACTCGTTCCCGACCATTGCAGACGCCAGCACGGAGATTATCAACCTCCAGGCAATACTCAACCTCCCCAAGGGCACGGAACACTTCCTTGCCGACATACATGGAGAATACGAGGCTTTCCAGCATGTCATAAAGAACGCGTCTGGAAACATCAAGCGAAAGGTCAACGACCTCTTCGGCACAACACTGCGCGAGAGCGAGAAACGGGAGCTATGTACTCTGATATACTATCCAGAGCAGAAACTGGAGCTGGTAAGGGCGAACGAGGAGGACCTTAACGACTGGTATCACATAACCCTTCACAAACTTGTGGCCGTATGCAGGGACATATCAAGCAAGTACACACGCTCGAAGGTAAGAAGTACCCTTCCTCCTGACTTCGCATACATCATCGAGGAACTACTCCACGAGCGTACCGACGACCTTAACAAGGCAGCCTACGTAAACGTCATCATCGACACCATCATATCTACTGGCAGAGCCAACGACTTCATCATAGCCATGGCTGAGGTGATACAGCACCTTGCCATAGACCAGCTGCACCTTCTCGGCGACATCTTCGACCGCGGTCCCGGCGCACACCGCATCATGGACCTTATGGAGCAGTACAGGCACTGGGATATCACATGGGGCAATCATGACATTCTCTGGATGGGTGCAGCCGCCGGCAATGACGCCTGCATCTGCAACGTCATACGCCTGTCACTAAGATACTCCAACCTCGTGACGCTGGAAGAGGGGTATGGCATAAACCTCATACCACTGGCCACATTCGCAATGGAGATGTACAAGGACGATCCGTGCAAGGAATTCCAGCCAAACCTTAACGGAGGAGCAGAGAGTACCAATGCGAAGACGCAGCGGCTAACAGCTCAGATGCATAAGGCCATAGCCGTAATGCAGTTCAAGATAGAGGCTCAGATGTATCACAAGCACCCCGAATGGCGAATGGAGGACCGTGACCTTCTCAGCAACATCAACTACGAGAAAGGAACCATCACTATCGGCGGAAAGGAGTATGATCTGAAGAGCAATAACTTCCCCACTATAGACCCTGCCAACCCGACAAGGCTTACCGAGGAGGAGGAGGCACTGATGAAGCACCTGCACCATTTCTTCATGGTCAGCGAGAAGCTGCACCGGCATCTGCGTGCCCTGCTTGGACACGGATGCATGTACGGCATCTGCAACAACAACCTGCTATATCACGCCTCTGTACCTCTCAACGATGACGGAACTCTCAAGAGTGTCGAGATACGGCCTGGCCACTCATGCTCAGGACTGGAACTGATGACAGACATAGGTATGCAGATTAGGGCAGCATTCCAAAACGACACTCCGGATGATGAGAGACAATACGCCATCGATTATTTCCTCTATCTGTGGTGCGGTCCTGACAGCCCCCTTTTCGACAAGTCAAAGATGGCTACGTTCGAACGCTACTTCATTGCAGACAAGGAGACCCACCATGAGGCTAAGGGCAACTATTTCCTACTGCGTGACAACGAGACTATATGCGACAATATACTGGATGCCTTCGGCGTGAATGGCAATAACAGGCATATTATCAATGGACATGTGCCCGTGCATGTGGCAAGCGGCGAAAATCCAATAAAGGCTAATGGAAAACTGATGGTTATCGATGGCGGCTTCTCACAGGCGTACCACAAGGAAACAGGTATAGCAGGATATACGCTCGTATATCACAGCCGAGGTTTCCAGCTTGTACAACACGAGCCGTTCACAAGCACTGAGAAAGCTATTATGCAGGGTACCGACATCAAGAGTACTACACAGATAGTTGAGATGTCAAGCCATCGTATGCTCGTCGCTGATACAGACAAGGGTGTTGAGCTAAACAAGCAAATAGCAGACCTTAAAAAACTTCTCTACGCCTACAGGCATGGCTTCATAAAGGAAAGTGAAAGAAAAAAATAAGAAACCATACACATCTATCCAAACAGAGTGCATTTTCAGCCAAAAGGTATTTTCCTTAGTCTGAAATGCATTCTGCATGGTTAAAAGGATAGTATACTGACTCTTAACGACAATATTTAGGACTAATTATTAATATAAAAAAGAACCTTTTTTATTTATTTTTGTTATATTTGCAAGGAAATATGCAATAGTCTATGGAAAAGGGTAATATATTGTCTTGCCGAATCCTAATAATAATTCTGACAGCCATAATTATGGCTGCCTGCAATGACTTGGACACTGACAAGTCTGACAATAATATCTCCCTATATTACCAAAGCACAGACTCTCTAAACAACAGGAATTTGGCTTTCGCAGAGAAAACCTTACGACAGTTGGACAAGACAGCCGACCAAGACAGCAACATCTACTACCTCAGCCAATGCCTAAAAGGCAAGATGGCATTCATCAATAATGACACAGAGGTAATCAATAATGTTAGGACTTTGCTTAAGAATTTCCTAAAGCGCAACAACAGCAGTCATAACGAAATAAAGGATGTCATTAGGGTTGAATACTACAGCATTGAGGGACTGTACTGGATTAAATGCGTTGGCAATACCGACTCTACGTATAAGTATTTCAACAAGGCATACATGCTGGCAAAGAATACAAAATCCATCCCAAACAGCAGCATGGTTAACATCATAATCAATCTTGCTGACACCTACAAGCAGACAGGACACTACGACCAGGCCATCATCTACTACATTGAAGCAGCTAAAAAGGCGCAGAGGGAAAAGCAAAACTACAATAACGTCATAGCCATATACATGGGTATAAGCATTGCCTACACTTCCATGGGCGACTTCAAGATGAGCGAGAAATGGTGGGACAAGTCGGGGCAGTACTGGAGCCACATGAATTCCAACGACAGGTTTATCTATCTCAACAACCGTGGGCACGATTACTACCAACGCAAACAATTTGAGAGGAGCAGGTATTATCTTGAGAAAGCAGACTCCATGCTCTCGGACAAGCCCGAAGACGAATGGAATAAGATGTTCGTCAGAGTCAACCTGTCTGATGTATACATCCAACTCGGCATGTATGACAAAGCAGAGGCAATGATTCATGTCACTGAGGCTTATTTCCAGAAACAGAAATACCTCATCCCCCTACATTATCTCAAGACACAGAGGATGACACTCGACCAGAAACGCAGAGGCATACCATCTGAAAATTATTTGTCGGAAAGACTCATTGCCGATGACCTTGACAATGTTACTGGAGTGACCGAACTGAAGAGACTACGACTGCAGGCTCTCATCAATCACTATGCCGAAATAGGCGACTGCCGCAGACTCTATTCCGCAGGCGAGACGTTGAGAATGCTCGACGACTCACTGCGCAACAACAATATGCGAATGAGGTTCACAACACTTGTAAAAGATTACGAGCACGACCGACGGCTGCTTCAGCAACAGAGGCAGATTGAGCGTCATAAGCAGAACTTCATTATAACAGCTATGTCAGTAGTCTTCCTGCTGATGTTCATCATAGTAAGTACACTCGTATTGCTGCTCAAACGCAGGCAGAGCAAGATCAAGGAGACAAAGCTCCTTAAGAAACTGATGGTTATGAGAATGGAGATTATCAGAGGACGCATAACACCGCACTTCATCGGCAACTCTCTGAACATAGCTATGAATGACCAGATGGAAGGAAAGCCAGTAGACCTCACCCCATTAGTAAAGTTGCTACGTATGAGTACAGAAACAGCAGACACCCTGTTTGTATCATTAGATACTGAGTTGCAGTTCATAGACTATTACGTAACGGTCATGTCCAGCTCACTCGGCCCTGATTTCAAATACAACAAGAACATAGAGTGTGACATGGATACTACGCATATCATGCTCCCGTCAATGACGCTGCTCACTTTCGTCGAGAACGCAGTCAAACACGGACTGTCCAAACTGCCTGACACCATGGAGAAGACTCTCGCAGTAAATATCAGGAGACATGACAAAGGAGTGAGGATTGAAGTTGTAGACAACGGCTCTGCAAAGAAAGAAGCACAAACAACAAACACCAACATTGGACTAAAAATTATCAGACAGACATTAATGCTATTAAACGAGAAAAACAAAGAGAAAATGACTTTCGGTGTGGGAAACATCGAAAGCGGGCATGGCTTCATGTCATGGCTATACATACCTGATAACTTTACTTTTACCAACTATTAGAATACTCTAACCACAAAAAAATGAAAAGCAAACTCGTAAAAGCATACATCATAGATGACAACAGGTCCTCTATTGACATTCTCAAGAAAATGCTTGAGGACAACTACTCCGTAGAGGTTATTGGTACGACAACAGACGCACAGGAGGGACTGAGGGGTATCGAGGAGTTGTCTCCCGACATACTGTTCCTCGACATAGAGATGCCAGACATATCTGGACTCGAAGTCTGCTCAACCCTCAAGGACATACTCTCTAATGACACAAAGGTTGTATTCTATACAGGCTACAACAAATACATGCTCGATGCTATACGCAGGCAGGCATTCGACTATCTGCTCAAGCCCATACAGGCTTCCGACCTCAGTACCATCATGAACCGCTATTACGAGAACAGGCTTAGCAACATAAGAACGGTGGCAACAAATTCCAACGCTACAAGCCTGCCTATACTCGTTGTAAACTCCACCAATGAGCATCTTGCCCTCAAAACCAACGACATAGCTTACTTCAGATATAACCTTACAAAGAAAGTATGGGAGATTATCAGTTCTGACACCACTGTCTACACCCTGCGCCACCGTACCTCGTCCGACATCATACTTGCCCATTCCAAGCAATTCGTACAGATACACAAGCGTTTTATTGTAAACATCAACTTTATCAACAAAATACAGGACAACACATGTTTCCTCACTGGACAACTGAGTGATATAACCGAGTTGAAGGTAAGCAAGAACTACAAAAAAGGCCTTATGGACTCTTTCTACGACCTGTAACCGTGAAAGCCGACAATGTCTCTCTAGGAGATTATCTCTCTGATGGGCATATCAGAAAGGCAACCCGACAGCAAAGTGGAAGGAGAAGTCCCTACCAAAATCAGGATTGAGGAACGCATAGTGTTCCTTATGGTTCTCATAGGCGGGATTGATGGCTTTCATGCCCATATCAAATCTCAGTATGAAATAGCCGAAGTTCAGACGCAAGCCAACGCCGTATGCAACGGCTATTTGCTTATAGAACTCGCTGATTTTAAACTGTCCGCCTGGTTGCTCGGCATACGAACGCAGGGTCCATATATTTCCAGCATCTATGAATGCCGCACCATCGAACTTCCAGAACAGGAAGGTACGGTACTCGGCACTTAAATCAAGCTTCATGTCTCCCGTCTGGTTGATGAAATCAATTCTTCCATCTGTCCCCTTGAACTTACCCGGACCAAGCTCTCTCACTCCCCATCCTCTTACGGAGTTTGCACCTCCCGAGAAATATCGTTTCTCAAAAGGAAGCACGGTGCTGTTGCCATAGGGATAGGCTATGCCGAAAGCACCATGAAGTGCCAAGACATTATGTGTGTCGAAGCGTATCTGTTTGGTAAAGTCGAAATCGAACTTCACGTACTGGGCATATGCAATATTGAAAAGGGTGTGCTGTCCGACATCATTCTTACGGAAACTCGCCATATTGGCGAAAGCACCGAGGAGATTGCCTGCCGTTTCGACATTTGCTCTGAGGGCAAGCTTGTCATTGTTATAAGTGATGCCGAAACCCATCTTCATTATGAACAGGTCCTCGTAATTATATCGTAGGATGGCGTTACGGTTGCTTACGCTATCAAGATAATCATGCTTGAAGGTTGCACTTATCCATGGCATATACACGTAGTTGAGGTCCAGAAGGTCGAACCTGTAGCTCACATGGTGGCGAGGCTCAGCCCATCTGTATCGCCATGCCGTAGAGAAAACTCGCCTATGAAACTCTGGTCTGTTCTGTAAGTCCCATGCGACAGAAAGCTCTGATGAGGCTGTACTCCTGCGACGGAATGTCTTTGACAGGAATGGAGCAACGAAACGCGGAAACTGCAATTTTGCCTCAACACTATACTCCTCGTAGTCTTGGTTCTGATAACCCTCAAGTCCGGTGATAGCCTCGAAGGCGCCACGCAGCTCTATACTGAACAACTCGCTGCCATGAAAAATATTTCTGTTCTCATATGTCAACGACGCAGCCGCGCCAAGGTCACCTGCGGTATTGGTTCCCTCTGGTTGGAATGACAGCGTATGCGGTTTGTTGGTGCTAACCTGAATGTCGCAGTCAAGAACAGATGTGTCTGGCAACTCGCTGAACTTTATATTGGTATATCTGATAGCCTTGAGCCTCGCAAAATTATTGTATGTTTTCTGAAGGGCATTGGCTGAGAATGGGGTTCCAGGTATGATTGCTGTATTATACTGCAAAACTTTCGGCCTTAGCTGTATATTTCCCTTATCGCCAGAGGCGTAGCTTACTGTACCGATGGTGTATCTTGGGTGTAGGGTCTCCGGGGCATTGCTGTTGGGCCTGTATTTGTCGAGGTGCAGCGTAAGGTCTATTTCTCTGCTGTCCCTGGCCGAGTCGGCACTGAAATGTATAAAGTCTTTGTTGAATTTGTAGTACCCATTCTCAAGAAGAAAGTTGGTAATTCGGTTTCTTTCCGCATCAAGCCGCTCAACCGTAAAGGGTGCTCCCGTGCGCAAGGTATATTGCCTGTCAGCATCGAGAAGAGCCCTGATACTGTCGTCAGCGATATCATACCTTACATTTCTGAGATAATAAGGCTCTCCAGGTTTCAGAATATACGTCACACGAACCTTTTTACCCTTGCGACGAGTTTGCAGCTCCACTTCCGAATGGAGATAGCCCATATTGGACATCGCTGACCTAAGAGCCTCGCATGACCGTTCAGCCATTACGGTGTCATAGACTACAGGAGCCTCACCGATATTCTTCAGCGTACGGTTAATCCAACGAATCGTATCTGTCCCGGAAAGGGAATAGGCGGCAAGAGGTATCTTGAAAAGAGAGAACCATTTGGAATTGGCTTTCTGCCTGACGTAAGGTTCAAGTAACGATACATTAAAGTCCTTCTGAGCGGACTTCACCTCCACTTGGTCAAGGAGGTAATCGCCATCAGATATAAACTTCGTTGCCGAGCACGCCGTCAGCAGTATTAGCGCTGTTAGTGCAATATATAATTTAATTAACTTCAAAGGAATACAAATTTGTTTGGCAAAGTTACAAAAAAGAACAGAATAATTACTACCTTTGCAGGAAATATTTTAATTAATGATATCCAAAGCTAAGATAAAATACATCCGTTCGCTGGAACTGAAGAAAAACCGGTTGGCAGACAATGTCTTCGTTGCTGAGGGTCCGAAGGTTGTGGGTGACTTGCTCCGTGTTATGAGAGCAAGGCTCATTGTGGCTACACAGGAATGGATGTCATGCAATGAAAGCGAATGCCATGGAGCGGAGATAATAGAAGTCTCAGCCGATGAGTTACGCAAGGTGAGCTTCCTACAGACTCCGCAAGACGTGCTTGCTGTCTTCAACATGCCAGACAGGAATGATACAGACAACTGCGTGGTACCAATAGGAAAGTTGTCATTGGCACTTGACGGTGTACAGAACCCAGGGAACCTCGGAACCATCATCCGTATAGCCGACTGGTTTGGCATAACAGAGATTTTCTGCAGCAACGACACTGCCGATGCGTTCAATCCAAAGGTAGTACAGGCAACCATGGGAAGCATAGCAAGAGTCAGCATACGATATGTAAATCTCTCAGAGATGCTCTCTACCCTGCCCGACGGTTTTCCAGTCTATGGCACATTCCTCGACGGCGAGGATATATACCAGCAGACGTTGTCAGACGAGGGACTCATCATCATGGGCAACGAGGGTAACGGTATCAGCCACGAGGTTGGACGACTGATAAACAGACGGTTGCTCATTCCCAACTTCTCTACATCAGAAGACCGGGCAGAGAGCCTTAACGTTGCTATTGCCACGGCGATAACCTGCTCGGAGTTTAGAAGAAAACGCAAATAAGCCAATAATAACAAATAACCCAATATGGAATCAGAACTTATAAAGAGCCGCAGTTTCTCTTCTTGCATAAAAGCTGCTTTCAATACCTATTGCACAAATGCCAACACCATTCTGCGCAACACCTGGCTGCCAGCATTGGTCAACGCCATGGTTGTAGGACTTGTCCTGTCTTCAAAGACCATTTTAGGAGCGGCAGCATTTGTGCCCCAGCTCATAGCCAGTTTGCTGACAATATTCACAAACGCATGGCTCTACGGGTGCTTGTTCAACATGCTTAACGCTAACGGACTCCGCACAAACCTACAACGCGTGTTCTATGTCCTGTTGTCAATGACTGCCATCAGCATCGCCTTTGGTTTTCTGATAGGATATGCAGCAATGTCCGTAACCGCCAATGCAAATGGTTCAATGTTATCAGCCTTGGCAATTCTGGGGATGTATGCAATCATCATGGCGTTTCTTCTGCCAATCATCTACTCTGGCATCAAATATATAATGGAAAAGAACATGAGGCTAATAGATGTTTTCAGCAAACAGTATATCGTTGGTCTCAAGTCGTGGGGATATCTCTTTATGGTCATGCTCCTCGTTGGTATCGTATTTACTATTGTTGTCATACCGGCTTTCACTCCAGTAAGCTCACTGATGCTTGCGGCTGCCAATAATGCCCAAGGTGTTGCCATGGGCGACCCTTCAGGACTCCCTGCCCTCTTCGGGCTTCGCCTGTTCGTTACTGCATCCTTGTCGGCTTTTGTCCTCAGCTACGTATCCATCTGGGGCACGCTGGCCGCATACTATGCCTATGGAGCGATTGAGAAGAAAAATATAGACCGAAAGAACATAATAGCACAAACACAGGAATGAAAAAAGAAAGACTACTGTTCATAGACCGTGACGGTACTATCATCGAGGAACCGGAAGACGAGCAGATTGACTCGTTTGCAAAACTGAAATTCACACGTGGCGTATTCGGAAGCATGGCGTTCATCAGGCAGCACCTCGACTTCAAATTCGTAATGGTGAGCAATCAGGACGGACTGGGAACCGACAGCTTCCCCGAGGACACCTTCTGGCCCGTACACAACTTCATCCTTCAGACTCTTGAAAGCGAGGGAGTGACGTTCGATGACATAAAGATCGACCGTCATTTCCCAGAGGACAACTCACCGATGAGGAAACCCGGTACAGGAATGCTCACCGAATATATGGACACGGAGAAGTACGACCTTGCCAACAGCTATGTCATTGGCGACAGGGAAACGGATGCCCAACTGGCTGAGAACCTTGGATGCAAGGCACTGATACTGGGACGCGACGGTATGACATGGGAGAAAATCACCGAGATACTCTTTGCCGGTGAACGCAAGGCTCAGGTCAGACGCACTACCAAGGAGACGGATATCGACATCCGGCTGAACATTGACGGCACTGGCAAATGCGATATCAGCACAGGGCTGGGCTTCTTCGACCACATGCTCGAACAGATAGGCAAGCACGGCATGATGGACCTTTACATACACACACGTGGCGACCTGCATGTAGACGAGCACCATACCATCGAGGACACGGCTCTGGCTCTTGGCGAGTGTCTGCTAAAGGCTCTTGGCGACAAGAGAGGCATCGAGCGCTATGGCTACTGTCTGCCTATGGACGACTGCCTGTGCCAGGTTGCTCTCGACTTTGGCGGACGCCCTTGGCTGGTATGGGATGCCGACTTCCACAGGGAGAAAATCGGTGAGATGCCAACGGAAATGTTCCTTCACTTCTTCAAGAGTCTTAGCGATGCCGCAAAGATGAACCTCAACATAAAGGCTGAAGGGCAGAATGAGCACCATAAGATTGAGGGGATATTCAAGGCTCTGGCACGTGCGTTGAAAATGGCTGTCAAGAGGGACATACACCATTTTGAGTTGCCATCAACAAAGGGAATGCTTTAAGGTGGGTTTTATTAATTCCCACCTTAACAATTATACAAGCATCATAGCAGAAGGATATCAGATGCCTTATTGGCAAAGGTATCCGCACCATGGGCAACGAGGAAATCCCTGTCTCTAAATCCCCATAGCACGCTGATACACGGAATACCACAATTGCGGGCAGTCATCACGTCTACATCACTGTCACCAATATACACAGTTCCTTCTTTACCGGTTCCAAGCTGCCTCATAGCCTCTATGACGGTATCTGGAGCCGGCTTTTTTCTTATGCCCTCACGCTCTCCTATGGCAACAGTTATATAATCACCAAAGAAGTGGGCCACCAATTCCTGAGTGGCAGCATAGAACTTGTTGCTTACTACGGCAACGGATGCCCCATTGCGCCGCAGGCTTGCCAGCATATCCATAACACCAGGATAAGGACATGTGGTATCAAGGTTGTGCTCCATATAGTGCCGTCTGAACGTTGCATACGCTGCGTCGAAAGCAGGATTGGCTTCACCGTTTGGCACAGCCCGCTCCATGAGTTTTCTTACGCCATTGCCTACGAACATCCTTACTTCCTCAAGGGTACGTTCGGGCAGTCCGTTAGTACGGAGGGCATAGTTGCAGCTCGACGCAAGGTCACCAAGAGTGTCAAGGAGTGTGCCGTCGAGGTCGAAGATATAAGCATTGTACTTCATCATCTTGTTCTATTATTATATTTTGTAGCGCAAAGATAACATTTTTATATTGCTGTAGGGTCGGAGTATTCATTTTTTTGTTATCTTTGCATGGATTTTTGATACATATCATTATGAGAGGCAAACCAAATCTAAAGTTTATAGTACCAGCCGCATTATGCGTAATGGTATTAATGGCTGTTGTATGCTTCTACCTGTTCGCGGCGTTCAGCAACAACAAGGAAACAGCATATCTGTATATTGATGGAGATGACAACATTGACTCTGTCTTCACTAAGATTACTCCCATGGCAACCGACCACGGAATGGCAACATTCAAGATTCTGGCACGACACACAAGCTATGACGGGAACGTAAAGACAGGACGCTACGCCATCACACCAGGACAAAGTGCCCTGGCAATATTCAGGCATCTGAAAAACGGTATGCAGACTCCAGTCAATCTTACAATACCTTCCGTGAGGACAACAGAAAGGCTCGCAGCAGAACTTAGCAAGAAACTCATGCTTGACAGTGCAGAGATAGCCGATGCCCTATCTGATGAGGCTACATACAGCAAATACGGATATGACACAGCCACCATCATCTGCATGTTTATCCCGAACACATACGACATCTACTGGAACACATCTATTGAGAAACTGCTCAACAGGATGGATAAGGAGAGCAAGAAGTTCTGGAAAGGCGAGCGTGAGGCCAAGGCCAAGGCTATGTCGCTAACGCCTGTTGAGGTTATGACGTTGGCAAGCATTGTCGACGAGGAAACGGCCAATGATGCCGAGAAGCCCATGATAGCGGGAATGTACTACAACAGGCTCACACTCCGCAACGCAGAATATCCCGACGGCATGCCACTACAGGCAGACCCAACAATAAAGTTCGCATGGAAGGATTTCGACCTGAGAAGAATTTACAACAAGCTGTTGCATATCGACAGTCCATACAACACCTACCGCTATCCCGGTCTTCCTCCCGGTCCTATCCGCATTCCTTCCATTGCAGGCATCGATGCCGTTCTCAATCATGTAAAGCACGATTATCTGTATATGTGCGCAAAAGAAGACTTCAGCGGCACCCACAATTTTGCCAAGACCTACACAGAGCACCTTGCCAATGCTGCAAAATATTCAGCTGCACTAAACAGGCGGGGAATAAAATAGAAACTATTTATTTATTATCAAAAATCAAAACAGGTGAGACAGCCTCTGTCTCACCTGTTTTAATTTTCCTCCCCTATCTTATCTATCCCTAAATCTCCTCTATCTTATCTATTTTATCTATCTCCTCTATCTTATCTATCTCCTCTATCTTATCTATTATATCTATCTCCTCTATCTTATCTATTTTATCTATCTTATCTATCTCCTCTATCTCCTCTATCTCTCCTAAACAAAAAAAACTGGATTTCCCGACTTCCGATATACTCGGCCACGAGATTCT
>SAMEA3663028__coassemble_111_pt1 | contig 36823 bp, 30 predicted proteins | sample SAMEA3663028__metabat2_high_PE_024 | metagenome-assembled genome bin SAMEA3663028 (sample SAMEA3663028) | pig gut metagenome | biome: pig gut; feature: pig-associated habitat; material: faeces | place: France | collected 2012 | reverse complement strand
AGATGCTCTAAACCAGCTGAGCTAAACGCCCGTCGTTTGATTTGCGGGTGCAAAGGTAGAATTATTTTTTCAATCCACAAAGAAAACATTCGAAAAATTTGTTTTCTTTAACAATTGCACAAACAAAATGCAACTACCCAGCCATCATTACAGCTTCAGTAGTTACCAGCTGGCAAATCCTACCATTTTCATTATACATACGCGGGCCTATGAAGGTATTTCATTTTATTGCAGTTTTTTCAGACTGTGACCATGATTTATACAACATGCGTGCAACAAATTCAGGAAAACGTTGTACCTTTGCCATGTGAATGGCTTGCGAAACGCCAAGACAGGGAATACGGGCAAGCATAAAGACTAACGAGAACATGGGCAACATCAAGATACTATCGGGAACGTTCGAGACAAAGCTGGAGCTGGAACATGCCGCCGTGGTGGCAGGCTTCCCTTCGCCAGCCGATGACTACAAGCACGACAGGCTCGACTTCAACAGGGACTATATCAGACATCCCGAAGCTTCGTTCTACGGCGACGTGGACGGAGACTCGATGAAAGATGCCGGCATATTCGACGGCGACAGGGTGATTATCGACAGGGCGGTGGAGGCTCACGACGGCTCTATTGTCGTAGCATTCTGGAACGGCGAGTTCACAATGAAATACCTCGACCTTACACACAAGAAGGACGGTTACATAGAACTCAGACCAGCCAACGCCAACTACCCGACATTCCGCGTGGAGGCTGGAGACAACTTCGAGGTGTGGGGAGTAGTGATACATCTTATCCGCACGTTCGAGAAAATATAGGGACACACTGAAGGCCATTGATTTCTACCACTTACAACATTCTATACAACCATTATGTACGCCATCATCGACTGCGACAACTGCTACGTTAGCTGCGAGCGCGTTTTCCGTCCAGACCTGGAGGGAAAGCCAGTTGTCGTACTGTCAAACAACGACGGCTGCGTGGTGGCACGCTCAAACGAGGCCAAGGCTATGGGGATAAAGGCCGGAACACCGTATTACCAGCTTGCACAGCTGTTTCCCAACCAGAAGATTGCAGTCTTCTCCTCCAACTACGAGCTGTATGGCGAGATGACTGGCCGCGTGGTGGACATCATACGCGAGGAGGCACCAGCCTATTTCCGATACAGCATCGACGAGTGCTTCGTAAGGCTTCACGGCATGGAGACCGCAGGGCTGAAGGCATGGGGAGAGAACCTGCACAAGAAAATCAGGAAGTGGGTGGGCATGCCCGTAAGCATAGGCATTGCACCGAACAAAACCCTCGCCAAGGTGGCAAGCCACTTCGCCAAGAAAGTGGCGGGATATAACCACTGCTGCATCATAGACAATGACGTGCGCCGCACAAAGGCCCTACAGCTGTACCCTGTGAACGAGGTGTGGGGCATAGGCAGGAAATATGCCGCAAAACTGAACGCTCTCGGCATAGCATCGGCATACGATTTTGCCGCAGCGCCAGGCGAATGGGTGAAGGCGACATTCAACAACATCGTCATCTACCGCACGTGGGAGGAGCTGAACGGCAAGGACAGAGTGCCCGACGAGGAATATGCCAAGAAGAAGAGCATCTGCACAAGCAGGAGCTTCAACGGCATGGTATCCGACATCAGCGTTCTAAGCACGCATGTTGCCAACTACGCCTCACGCTGCGCGGAGAAACTGCGTGCGCAACGCACCGTTGCGTCTACTGTTGGAGTATTCATCAACACCAATGCCTTCCGCGAGGACCTGGCGCAATACTGGAATTTCCGCGAGGTGAGGCTTCTAACACCATCGAGCTCCACGCAAACCATTGTACACGCAGCCAACGAGGCACTCTGCGCCATCTTCAGACAAGGGTTCCAATACAAGAAAGCCGGGGTCATCGTGATGGGGATTGCCCCAGACAGTCCTGTCCAGCAGAACCTCTTCGACATAGGTCCCGACAAATACCAGAAGCTGAAAGCACTCGACGAGGCTCTTGACCGCATCAACAGGATTTACGGCAGCGAGACCATAGTGCTCGGTGCCCAGCAATACACCAAACAAGACGGCATTGGCAAAGCTGATGTCTTCGCCAATGCAATAAAACATGACTTCAGGAGCCCTAACCCCACAACGAGATGGAGCGATATCATCAAGCTGGTTTGAGGCGAACAGGGCATGTCTATTTTAGCAACTATATGACCTATGAGAATTAAAACATTGATTATTGCTGCCGCTACGGTATCAGCGGTATGCGCACAAGAGTACAAGGTTCCGGTATCAGAAGACTGCGAACAAATGCAGAAGGGAGACTTCGAACCTACGTGGGAGTCGCTTCGGAAGTATGAGACACCCCAATGGTTCCGTGATGCGAAGTTCGGCATCTGGGCACACTGGGGACCGCAATGCGTGGAAGGGTCTGGCGACTGGATGGCCAGGGAGATGTACATGGAAGGCACCAACAAGTCCAACTACCACCGCCAGCACTACGGACATCCTTCGGAAGTGGGGTTCAAGGACATACTGCCGCTATTCAAGGCTGAGAACTGGAACCCCGAGGAGCTGGTACGCTTCTATGCCGAGGAATGCGGAGCACAATATTTCTTCGCACTGGGCAACCATCATGACAACTTCGACCTCTGGGACAGCAAGTACCACGAATGGAACTCCATGGCCATAGGACCACACAAGGACATACTCGACGGATGGGCAAAGGCGGCACGCAAGGCAGGGTTGCCATTCGGAATTTCCTTCCATGCCGACCACGCATGGACATGGTACGAGCCAAGCAGGCGCTTCGACCTCAAGGGAGAGAAACGCGGTGTGAAATACGACGGATGGCTGACCAAGGAAGACGGATACAAGCCCAATGCCGACGGCACGGAGAAATGGTGGAAGGGCCTTGACCCTCAAAAACTGTACGCACAGAACCACGACCTTAGCGACGGCACATGGGACAACAACAGCATACACGGCCAATGGGGATGGGGGAACGGAGCATGCACACCCACAAGGGAGTATGTGTCAAACTTCTACAACCGCACACTCGACGCCATCAACAGGTACAACCCCGACCTGATATACTTCGACGTAACGGTTCTGCCATTCTACCCTCTCAGCGACGCCGGACTGAAAATAGCGGCACACATGTACAACCGCAGCATCAGCACGCACAAGGGCAACAACAACGCAGTGGTGTTTGGAAAGATACTGACTGAGGAAATGAAGGAGGCTCTCGTCTGGGACGTGGAGCGTGGAGCACCAAACAAAATCATGGACAGACCATGGCAATGCTGCAACTGCATCGGTGACTGGCACTACAACAACGGCATATACAACAGCAACAGATACAAGAGCGCGGCCACGGTGGCGAAGCTGCTCGTAGACATAGTATCAAAAAACGGAAACATGCTGCTCTCCGTACCGCTGAGGGCTGACGGCACACCCGACGAGAAGGAGATTGCGATACTGAAGGAGTTTGGCAAGTGGATGAAGGTGAACAAGGAAAGCATCGTCGGTACACGCCCGTGGAAGATATTCGGTGAGGGACCGATTGCCGACAGCGACATCAAAATCAATGCCCAGGGTTTCAACGACGGACAATATACCAAGGCTGGAGCCAAGGAAATAAGGTTCACACAGACCGACAAGCACCTGTATGTCACAGCACTCGCTTGGCCAGACGACGGCACCATCAGCGTAAAGGCCCTTGCCGAAGGCAGCCAGCTCTACGACGGGAAAATCAAGAAGGTAGAGCTACTTGGCTACGGCAAGGTGAACTTCGACCGTACGACGGACGCACTCACCATTACTCTGCCGGCACAGAAATGCAACGATATCATGCCCGTGCTCAGGATTGCAAAGTAGCAATATGTTTATCATGACACTTGGTATGTTCTGATACCTCTCATATAAAACGCCGTTTTGCGAGTGCAAAACGGCGTTTTATAGATCTGGACCAACCTGTCTATTTGACGGGTTTGAAATGTAGGGCCGCTCCACCAGAGGGCTGGAGCGTAAGCACTATCGGTTTGCCGCTCCTTACGGTCTTGCTGTCACATACCACCCGTTTCTTTCCTTCGGCTGCGGGGGCATCATTATATATTTCCACAATGTACTTACCTTTTGGAAGAAAATCGGTGGGGATGCTGACGATACGTTCCTCGGTATTGGTCATCGCACCCACGAACCAGTCGCTGCCCGAACGCCTGGCCTGAACGATGTACTCACCGGGCTGGCCATCAAGGGCAATACTCTGGTCGAACACCGTCGGACAGTCTTTCCAGAATTTCAGCTCTGCCGACTCCCATCCCGTGGGATAGGGATTATCATACCAGAAGATGAACTGCAAGGGCGAGTAGTATACCGCCATCATAGCCAGCTGGTGCCCAGGTGTGTTCTTCACCCTGGAGTTGAAGTAGCACAGCGTGTAGTCGGCTGCTCCACACAGGTAGCGAGTGAATGGCAGGGTGACATTATGTGTCGCATCAGGCATTTCCTCGTTGCCTGCTATGCCCTCCTGTGTGAGCAGGTGCGGATAAGTACGTGAGAGTCCCGTGGGACGGTATTCGTCGTGGATGTCCACCATGATGCGATAGCGGGCACATTTCTCAACAGCATCATGAAGCCATGTTGACCATTGCTGGTTGCCTATCTGCACGAAACCGAACTTGATGCCCTTGATGCCCCACTGCTGATACAGCGGCAGGAGGTCGTCGAGTTGATGGTAGAGCGCACGCTGGTTGACGTATACCCACACTCCGATGCCCTTGCTCCGGGCATACTGGCATATCTCGGGCATGGTGAAGTCGCGCTGTGCGCTCACTCTGCGCGCATCGCTGCCAACTTTTCCCTCAGGGCCATACCATCCAGCATCCAGCTCTACGTATGGAATGCCGAAATCGGCACAGAAGTCTACGCTCTTCATAATGGAAGCCTTGTCAAGCCGGCAACAGCGGAACACCTTGGCCGGGCGCACCCACGACCAGTCGCCTTGGGCACGTTCCTTATTGAGGCAGAGCACTATGTCCTTGTTGTTGATGAGGTCGACGGCCTTCTCGCCTGCCATGACAACACGCCAGGGTGTGTCGTAGGGAGAGATGATATCGGCACAGCTGTACATAGAGACCTGCAGCTCGTTGTCCTTCTTCAGCCTGAATTTCCCTCGCGTATAGTCCCTCATGGCAGCCTCAAGCAGGGCAACGTATGTGCCATCGGGCTGCTGGAGGAGCAGCGGACGCTCACTCTCGAACCAATCTCCCTTGAGCGGACGTTTCTCGTAGTGTCCCTGCGCCCACTCCTCGTACCATGCCACTGTTCCCTCGGGCATGGTGAAACTTGTCTGTTCGCCCGTGACATGCAGGAAGAGGCTGTTGGCAGTCTCTGGGAAATGATAGCGGAAGGCTATGCCCTCATTGTAGGCACGTACTACTATATCCATGGCATAGTACTTGCGTTTGTCGTAGCCGCTGCTGACGCTGCCCTGCCCGCCATGGCCATTCTCGTAGTGCAGCACAATCTGGTTGTAATGGTCACGTATATGGCTGTTCTCGCCATAGAGGGGTGTCCAAACGGTGTCTACCCTCATGCTGTCGACCCCACTCAGCTTTAACGCCCCACTCCAGTCCTTGTGTTCTCCACGCGGCACGCCCAGCGCAGACTCGAACAGGCGGTTGTCGATGTCGACTCCCAAACGGCTCTTCTGAATAATAACTTTACTGTTGTAGGTCACGGAATAGGTCATACCGTCGACTTTGACAACATAGCGTCCGTCGGGCGACGTTACCTCTTGCGCCACAGAGAAAAGTGGCATGAACATCCACATAAGGATGAAAGAAAACGGAATTCTCATCGTTCAAAAAGTGTATATTTGCTAAATCGTAGTCTCGGAAACAAATGCTTCATACTAACAATAAATACGTTTCCCATAACATAAATACGCAATACGGGGGACAATAAAAATGTCAGTTTGAAGGTTTGCCAGAATACAGGACAATAGCAAATATCCTCATACCGCTTATGACGGCTCAGTGGGAAAAAGAAGCAACTACTTGAGATACATGAAAATCAGTTTCAATAAAAAAGGATGATCAGGTTATGTCCTAATCATCCTTTTTTTTATTATCATTTGAACGGGATGTTTATACCCATGCTGATGTTAGCCTTGCCAGAGAGCGGCAAGCCCTGTTTAGCCAGTTTGCCAAGCGTATGGTCCATGCCGAGGAAGAGGCTGCAGCCATTAGGATGGAAGTTGAGCAGCCATCCCATGCTCGTACCATAGGTATTGACAGAGAAGTTGGCTGATGCAGAGAAAATCTTGCATGGAGCCACATTGGCCGACAGGCGGAAGTCTGTCCAAGAATACTTTCCGGCGAAGCGAGTACTGTTCAGCAAGCCGAACGACATCTTATTGTAGAAATCCGGTGTGTACTCTACGCCGAGATTCATTGTAGCGGCGAGAGCCTTTGTGCGGCCGCCCTGGTCTCCATTATCCTGGAGCTCGTAGAGAGCTGCGAGTCCTTCCGTGAAACGGTCCATCTCATTTTCAAAAGAGTGAGCCTCATCGTCATCCATGTTGAAGATGTAAGTGTCTGTATCAATGGTGCGGTCACCATTTGTAGACGCCATGAAATTGGTCTTCCACCCGATGAATCCAAGATCGAGGAGCGCAGCTGAGAATTTCCAGTTGTTATCATATTCGTACTCTGCACCGAGGTCTACGGCGAAACCAAAACCATTGACACCCCATGAGCTGTCGTCTATACCACTAACATATTCGTGCTCTGTCTCCTCACCCTCTGGACCACGCATTTTCTTTTCCATCTCAAACGTTAGTTCCTTAATGCTTGCCTGGAGATTGGCGTTAGTGACACCAGTCCATGAGTTCTCGCCAAGAGTAATCTGTCCCTTTGTCACCTCGGCGTCAATGTTGGCTATACCAAGCAAGACCTTCAGCTTGGCACCCACACGCAGCTTATCAGTTATCTGACGGCTGTGGCCCAAGGCTATTTCCGCATAGCCAACAACAGAGGCATTGAGGTCACTGATGTCGTATGTCTGATTTTGCACACCCTCCTTGGCAAGGCGCAGTATGGAACCAGGCAACTGGATTCCAAGTGACTGGCGCGCATTGATCTCAATGGTGTTATAGCCTCCGAAACCCTTAAAACCAGCTCCTAATATCTGAACCTTGAGGTCCTCGCTTATCTTGTTCTTGTCATTGATGCCGCTCAGGAACTCATCCGCACTCACATTGGGATTGAGGAACAGAGCCGTACGGCCATCCACGTTGAAAAGGATGTTGTCAACACCGATGTTGGAATTGAGTCCAACGTTGAGGTTACCCAATGCCGGCACTGCCACATAGTTTTGCTCGTTGGCAAATGCAGGGTTAAGGTCGTGACGGTATTGATATCCATCAGTGAAATAACCTGACTTGAGGTTCTGGGCTGTTGCGGCAGATGCCATGCCGAGTGCTGCCACCGCAAGAAATATTCTATAGTTTTTCATAATGTTTCCTTGTTTTTAATTGACTGACTTGGTGGTAGCTTATAATTCGTCATCGTAGTATCCGCTGACTTTGGCCTTGAGGTCATTGATGATTAGCTTCATAGACGGAGCAAGTATAGTGTCGCTTCCCTTGTTGACGAGGCGCGCTTCAATCTGTATGCCATCAAGCTCCTTTATCTCACCCTCGACCGTTAGGCTGACGGGAGCGTTTTGAGCCTTTGCGGGAATCTTCACTGTGTTTGATGTCACGCCAGCTATTGGCTTGCCGGTCTTGTTGACTGGCAACACCTTGAGCTCGACCTCAAATGGAACCTCTGTGGAACCCAGGAAACTCAGGTCAAGTTTGCTGATAGTCATCTTGTCGAGCTCCTCATCGCCCCAATCATCTATAGTATCAACATATTTGATGGCTGAGCCATCATTAAGCTGGAGAGGGGCGTAGAAAGTGTAGTTGCCAACGACACGCGGAAGGTCGATGCCAAGCTCGATACCATCTATGTCGGTCTTGTCAATTCGCGGCTCAGAGACATAGACATAGATCTTTGATGGCAGACCCTTGCCATTTACGTCGAGAACATCTGAGAGAGCGGAGAACTTCACCCATTGTGGATTGTCATAACCCTCGTAAGAGTCAGAAGGCTTTTCCGGCGAGAGCACGTAGGTATAACCAGTATTAGTGTCCTCTGTGCCAAATCTGCCGCCATCAAGTACAAACTCTTTTGATTCGCCCTCCCTCTCGGACTTGAGGCTTATGCCTGCTCCAAGGTTCACCACCTGGCCCTGTGGGATATACTTTTCAAGAGGATTGCTCAGAGTGAGGTAGAGTCTTGGATCAGCAATACTGATGGATGTACCCTCCTGATTGATGAGGTCAGGGAGGTTGCTGATGTCAATTGGGTCGATCTTGATATCACCCACATTGTAAACTATTGAGCCCGTGAACTTGGTTACATTAATGTCATCCATGGATGGAGTAACCTTGAAAGTCACCTGACTTGGCAGATTTTTGTCGACGTAGATGTTGACACGTCCTTCCTTAACACAAATCTCATCCTCAAACTTTAACGTGTGTTGTGTTCCGTTGAATTCGATGTTCGGAGAGCTTGCGTCAAGGGCTGTCACATTCATTGTCACAGTTAACTCGCCGTTACTGTTAGGCACGAGTGGCTCGCTGAATTCCAGTACTCCCGAGGCACTGTCATATTTTCCCTTGTCTGTAGTAGCCACAAGCCCGGCAGGGTACTTTATCTTCAGTCCCTCTATCTTCATACCACCGAGAGCGTCGGCATTCAAACCTGTCACCTTAAGCTTGGTGACAATGCGTGTTGACACATCGAGCCTGTCAATGGAAACGATGGACTCATCGATACCGGAAGCCTCCGATGTCACTGTCGTTGGCTTGCTGGAGAGGGTGTAGTAAGCTATAACGCCTCCGTCTTCTGGCAAATATCCCACAATCTCTCTGAGGTCTGTGAGGTCAAGCGTGCTGGTGACAGGAGAAACGTCTGGCCCGATAGCAGTAAACTTAGTAATGTGGATAGGGTCTGAGTCGAATGAGCCTCCCTTCTCTACAGCATAGATGAAAGAGCCGTCTTGCAGCTGAATCTTTTTCACCTCGCTGTCATCGTCGAGGTCAAGCACTTGGTCAAGATTGGCAGCTTCAATGTTCATTGGAATCACAAGATCCTTCACCTGTAGCCTTACATTTGTGTCGATGTCGCTAAGGTCATAGGCATTGTCTACACATGATGATGTCGCCAAAAGAACAGCAGTGGAAAGTCCTAAAAGCCAATAATGTTTGTTTTTCATTTCAGAAACGTTTGTTTAATGTTTTTTCGTTAAATAATCCGCAATGTTATTATTTGCCCTGCAAAATTAAACAAATTTTCCAAATTCAACAACAATATTGGCAAAAAACACTACTGTCCCGTTAAAGTGGACTAATCTGTATTTGAAATAATTGAATTACCGTCTTTTACGAGCAATTTTGGGAGTCAACGGTTTTGAACCCAAAAATTAAGCCCCTCTTATCAAACAGACTCGGTTCAGGAGGTCTTTCCTTAGCCTCCTGAACCATTTTCGTCCAGTCTTTTTCGGGTTCTTCAAGGAAAGTGTAGCAGTTTACGTAATACATGAGCATTATTCTTATCATTGTAGCCAATCCCGAGAAACTCCATGTGCGTTTGATGCGCTTTTGTATGAAGGAAATTTGCTGTCAGGGTGACCCAAATTTGTATTTTGATGGCATTTAAAAACTCTCCATAGAAATACCTTAGGGGAAAGTTCTGTCTATATATCTACAGTTATCAGCGGGTTAACACATCTTGTAAATCATCTATGACCTTATGCTATAGCGTATCCTTCGACGAGTATGGGAACATGGTTAGGGTCTTTCTATTGAATCGTCTGATCAAACTTACCGTTACAATCTCGAACAACTATTTTTCGACGATATAACTTCTTCATGCGGATTTCATCCCATAAATGATTTTTAGCATCTTTCCATTTGATTAAGAAGAAATAGCAGGTATCGGTATTGTTGAATAGATAATTGCCATCTATGGTAAACAACGAGTCTGGATATACGATGTCACCTTGGACATCAATACCATTCCACAACGTCACCTTAGAAGGATAGAGGTCACTATCAATAGGCAAATATGCAGGTTGCAATAGACAATCCACACTATCAATCGTATCGTAGTGGGAGGCACCTATAAATAAGGTGTCATTCGTACGATTCGTGAAAATGGCGATAGTCCTTGAATCACATATAGGGATGCATGAAGAGACCAAACTAAGAATGATCGCAATATCACCTAACAAATTTCTATATTTCTTATCTATTTTCATATATTTTAGTAAGTGATTTAAATAGTGTTCACTGAATTAATAAAGGGGTATAGAGACTGTAAAATTTTAGCTTGTAGTTCCTGCCCCAAGATGATAATTGAAGCCAGAAGTCGATTTTCTCAAAAAGGCGAAGATAAAAGCCGGAGAAATACTGGCAAGAATTCTCGATCCTTTCGACTGCGGAGTGAAAGAGGAAGTTAAAGCACCCGTTGACGGTACGATATTCTTCGTCACAAACAGCCCGCTGGTCCTTGAGCACACGCTCATCTACAGGCTAAGGGAGGACTGACCCTCTTCCATATACCACTTGGAATACTCCACGTAATGGCGGGCGAAATTCTCTGCCTGATTGGGCTTGGCTTGCTTGATATACCTGGCTGGAACGCCTCCCCACAACTCGTGGGAACCAATTCTTGTATTCTGCAACACCAGTGCTCCTGCCGCCACAATGGCTCCCTCGCCAACCTCACAATTGTCGAGCAACGTTGCCCCCATGCCTACCAGCGCTCCATCGCGTATGGTACAGGCATGGACAGTGGCATTATGTCCAATGGTCACATCGCAGCCAATGTTGGTTGGGCCTGTGGTATTGGTAACATGTACGCAGGCACCATCCTGAATATTTGTCCTGTTGCCAATCGTAATTGGAGCTACGTCACCACGGACAACGGCATTGAACCACACCGAACACTCATCGCCCATTGTCACATCGCCAACTATAGTGGCATTCTCGCTGAAATAACAGTCCCTACCCCATTTCGGAGTAAGACCTCTTATAGGTTTTATCAAAGCCATAACGGATAAGGATATTGTCTGAAGGAATAAAAGAATTCTTAGAAATGCTGAAGTTTGCAGAAAAACGGAGGCATAAAAAAAATCCCCCGGACTCCGAAGAATCACGGGGGAACACCCCTGTGGGCGTTGACGGATTCGAACCGCCGACCCTCTGCTTGTAAGGCAGATGCTCTAAACCAGCTGAGCTAAACGCCCTTTGTTCTGTATTGCGTGTGCAAAGGTACGCATATTATTCTGTTCCTCCAAATTTTCCAAAGACTTTTTTCACATTTGGAGCAAAAAAAACGCCTTTGTGGAAAAATCGTGCAGTTGACAACTGGTTATTGATTGACGAACATAAATAACCTTACAGGCAAGAGAGCCATACTTCCCGACTGGCTTAGTTAATTTTACGGTTCAGTAGAAATTTGCTGAGGGCTACCGTGATCCGTATGAAGAGTCTGTCCTCCCTTTTCTCTTATCCAGAATATGACTGAAAATTACAGTACCTGTTTTGCCCATCTCAGACGCAAAGCTTTGCAACCGCCAACGCAAAGCTTTGCAACTGCCAACGCAAAGCTTTGCAACCCTCCACGCAAAGCTTTGCAATCGTCAATGCAAAGCATTGCAATCGCTCCCGCAAAAAGATTTGCTGGAACAGGCGTATTCATTTAGGAATCCCCTTCCCAACATTTTTCCACTGAGCAGATATTTTACACATGGCGACAGAAGAATATGCAAACAAAAAGGGTGCGCATCTCTGCGCACCCAAATATGCTTATCAGTATTAGCAGATATTAGTCTGTAATCTGAACAGTTGCACGACGGTTGAATGAGATTGGAGAAAGCTCATCAACACCACCCTTACCAACAGATGTGATCTTGTCGCGGCCTACGCCCATCTTAACAAGTTCCTCTGTAACGGTAGCAGCACGACCCTCAGAGAGCTTCTGGTTGATTGCAGGAGTACCAGTAGCGCTATCAGCATAACCAGTAACAGAGAGCTTGCAGTTGTTCTCCTTAGCGTACTTAGCAAGAGCCTGTACGTTTACGAGATCCTTCTGAGAAGCGATGTTTGTTTTGTTGATGTTGAAGAATACAGATACCGGAGTAGTGATAAACTCCTTAACAGCCTTCGGGGTCTCAACAGGCTTCTGGTTAGCCAGCATGTTCTTCAGACGTGCGTTCTCAGCGTTAGCATCGTTGAGCTGTGCGTTGAGGGCATCGATCTGAGACTGTGCGAGAGCCTTGATAGCGTCAACATCTGGAGTCTTCTCCCATGTAGACTTGCCAAGGTTGAAGGTCAGACCAACTTCTGCATAGAGGTTGTTGTCCTTATCCTCCCATCCACGGTTAACGTGGCTGTCCTTCAGAGTGTTGCCATAAGCGCCGTCGAAGTCCTCCTCAAGACGGTTCCAGCCAGCCTCAACATAGATATTGGCATACTTGCAAAGACGCCAAGAAGACTGGAGACCAACGCTCAGCTGCATTGCGTAAAAATTATCATCGCAGTTACGAGAGATACCACCACCGAAGAAAGGAATTACATTCCATACGCGGGTTGGATTGTAACCGCAAAGCAAGTTGCTGAGGTTAAGCATTACCTGCTCGTTCAATGTCCAATAGTTGAACTTAGATGTTGGGTTCTCTGGACCTACCTGCTTGGCATTCCAAGCCTGCAGTTTGGTACGGAGACCGATACCAGGAGTAAACCACTTACCGAGAGCAATTGCGCCACCCCAAGAGGTACGGTCGCCAGCAAAGAGACCATAGTGGTCACCACCATCAAGGCCACGACCATGCTCCTGGTCAGAAATCCAAGAATTGAAATCACCACCGACCTGAACGAACCAGTTACTCCAGAAAGAGTTTGTAGCTACGCTGTACTTCAGTACAGGGTCTGAGTCTTGTGCGGAAGCACCAAGCGAAACACCGGCAAAAGCCAATGCAATCAATAACTTTTTCATACTCTTATAAAATTAAATTTAAAAAAATCCATCAAAGATACACTATCGTGTAGCTATTTGGGGGCAAAGTTAGCAATTTTTTTTATAATTCACCCCATTATTTTAAAAAAAATATCCTTTTTTATACTATTGTGCCTTATTTTTCATTTCTTGAGGGCATTATTTTGCTTATTCACGCAAAAAGCCGCTCTATTTCCAACTGTTTCAATATGCAGAGCACAGTCTTGCCATCAGGAGTGGTATTAGCATTGCTGCACATGAATAGCGAGTTGACGATATTCTCCATCTCGTCATTGCCCAACACTTCACCATGCGTAATGGCAGAAGCCCTTGCCATAGCCAAGGCGAGGGAGGCGTCGATGTCGGCCTTAGCAGACAATGTGCCCTCGGCAGCAGCATCCACCATGTCGAGGATAAGATTCACGGGGTTGATGCCGTCGAGTCCGGCAGGTATGCCGTTGATGGCAAAATTCCCATTTCCAAGATCAGACAAGTCAAAGCCTATGGCCTGCAGCTCGGGAGCCACCTTCTCATAGACAACACGTTGCGACTGACTAAGCTGGACAGTTTCTGGGAACAGGACTTTCTGTACTGTTGCAGTACGCGCAGAGACCTGCTGCAGATACTGCTCGTAAAGGATGCGGACGTGTGCCCGATGCTGATCGATTATCATTAGCCCCGACTTTACGGCCGTCATTATATATTTTCCCTTATACTGATAATGAGACGGCGACTTATCTTCCACCAGAGAGTTGACTGCTACCGGCTCGTCGGATATCGTGTCTCCGAACAGCTTGCCCTGAGTGGGTGTTTCTTCCTTTTCAAGTCCCTGATAGAGCATTTCCCACTGGTCAGGTATTGAGGCGCGGCTATTTGCCTTCGACTCAATGGTCATCCCTGCGGCAGGTCTCTTTGGCGAAGTAGGTGTAGAGGCAAAAGGATTGTACTGAGGGTTGTAGTCTACGTCTGGCATCTCTGCAGATAACCCAGATGAGAATACCGGTATATCAGGCTTGCCCTGAGTGTCGAAATCAATCGTTGGCACGTCATTATAGTACCCGACGCTCTCCTTTACAGCTGCCGACAATATCTGCCATATAGCCTGCTCATTCTCAAATTTTATCTCGGTCTTGGTGGGATGGATGTTGACATCAATATCGTGCGGATCGACGGTAAAGAACAGGAAGTAAGGCACCTGCTCGCCCTGAGGAACGAGCCTCTCAAAGGCAGCAGCAACAGCCTTGTTGAAATATGGATGCCGCATATAGCGTCCGTTGACGAAGAAATACTGGTTGGGCATTTTTTTGCGTGAAGACTGGGGCTTGCCTACAAAACCTGATATCTTGCACACCGTTGTCTCAACATTGACGGGAAGCAAATCCTGGTTGATTTTCTTTCCGAAGACATCGACTATCCTCTGCTTCATGCCGCAGGCACGGAGGTTCAATATCTCCACTCCATTACTGTACAAGGTGAAATGTATATCGGGATAGACAAGTACTATGCGCTCAAATGCCGTCACGATGTTGTTGAGTTCCGTAGAATTGGACTTCAGGAACTTACGTCTTGCCGGAACATTATAGAACAGGTTGCTCACAAGGAAATTGCTGCCCACAGGACAGGAGCATGGCTCCTGACCGGAAAACCTGCTTCCCGAAATAGACAGCGATGTTCCTATATCGTCTGTTTCCATACGGGTCTTCAAGTCGACCTGGGCAACGGCTGCAATGGAAGCCAAAGCCTCGCCACGGAATCCCATTGTGCGCAACTCAAACAGGTCGCCAGCCTGCCTGATCTTTGACGTAGCGTGCCTTTCAAACGATAGGCGGGCATCAGTCTCCGACATGCCCTTTCCATTGTCAATGACCTGTATTGACGTTCGTCCAGCATCAACGACAAGCACATCTATGCGGGTAGCTCCAGCATCAATGGCATTCTCGACAAGCTCCTTGATGACAGAGGCAGGCCGTTGTATGACCTCACCTGCCGCTATCTGGTTAGCCACAGAGTCGGGCAAAAGTTGTATAATATCACTCATAAGAATGGATTCTCTATTATTCTTTATAAATACTTCTCACCATCAGCTGTTTTCATCGCTTGCTGGCGGTTCTGCATTATTATCCTCAGCAGCAGGTACTTGTTTCTTCTCGTCATCAGCAGGCGTACCGTCCTTCTTGTCATCATCAAGCCTCTGCAGCGGCATCGCCACTCTCTCAACATTTTTCAGTTCTGTGCCAGCTGGCTTACCCTTCCATACAAACACATCGTCCGGGCCTGTAGGACGTATATAGTCGAACCAGGCAAAGCCAGTCAGCTTCAACTTCGATGGTGGTATCTGTGTCATAGGGTATAGCGTTCCCGTAGCCCTTGGCATCCATATACGCTCCATCTTCCTCTGCCCGTTCATAAACATGCGCATGGTATCGGTCTCTGTATAGTTGAGTCCTATGAGCGTAGTGTCCTTATCGTCTACAGGATAATAGATTGCCCTGACATTGCCGACGGCATCGCTCCTGCGGGGATTTCCATCAACGAAATAAGAGAACATATTTGTTGACGACACTTGGTTGTAGTGTATGCTGTCCGGTAGCTGCTCAATGGAGAAAGCCTGACCGAGCACGCGAGCCTCACGTACCGTTGAGTCGTTCATGAACACCATGATTTTCTCTCCGAGCATCTGCCTTCCGGCATTCCACACTATCGGGTCACGATACATCGTCAAGCAGGAGTCCTTAGAACTGAACACCAACGAGTCGCAAACAGCCTGCATGTCCGTACGATATGCCCGCACCTTGTCGAAACAATGCACTACCCTGTACACGCTGTCGGTGTTGATATCATACGTATACAGTTTTATGGAGTCGCCATGCAGATACAGGGTGTCCTCTTGAGAGAAGTCCTTCAGGAGAGCATCTATCGTAGCATAGCCATAACCGGTAATCTTGTTATAGTTAAGATGCCCACACCGAAGTTCGTTCTTGTTCTGGGTATCTATATACACGACATTTCCAAAGCCCTCCGCCACCCCGGTATTGTCGTCAAAGTACAGGCTGTCACCAACAATGGTTTTTCCCTCGTTGATGACGGTAGAGCGGTTGTACAGCCTCGCCTTGTCCTGCTTGGAGTCAAAAAAGCCATCATCAGTATATATAATTCCCTGATTTGATGTGATTTTCGACTTTCCCGTGATATGAGCCACCGATGTTCTGGTGTCATAGTGCAAGGTATCGGTCTCAATGAGTCTGTCCGGACTCCTCATACGCACGTCATAATAGAACACAGCCTCACGTGTCTTGGTGCTGTACTCACCCCAGTCAGACGACAGCTTGTCATCACCGTCAACGAGCCTTCCCCCATCGAAGAAGTATGCAAACTCATACAGTCTGTCGTAGTCGAGGCTGTCGGTATAGAGAGTCTGCTTATTATGCTTGAGCACCACGTTCATTCGCGCATGCATGACAAGTTCCTGTCCGTCGTAGTCGGCACGGTCGCAAGTCAGCGAGAGCGTATCACCCTGCTTGAACCTCACATGTCCAAACGCCTTGACAGAATTCGAGGCCTCATAGAAATACGCACTGTCACACCAGAGCTTAGACCCTTTGTGGCTGAACTGCACCTTTCCTGTCACAATCTGCGCACCGGGCTCCGGGCCATACAGGTCATACTTCAGAACGTCGGCATGTATCAGATACACCCTCTCGTCGACCTTCGGTCTCGTCTTCCTTGCAGGTCGAGACGCGGCAAACAGTACAAGTCCAAAGAGGCATAGAACCGTCAGGAAGCCGATTCTATGCCCATTGATATTCCGTTGCAAGGTATTATTTGTCATTTAACCCATCCTTCATATTCGTATTGGCAATTCCTATACCTCTCATTCATTCTAACGTAGGTATGCTTTATCTTCTCAGTCACCCAGTCATGCACAACCTTCTGCCTCTGTTTTCTCAGCACGACGTTCTTCATAACTTGGAAATCCTCCGTGATGGTGGCCCTATGCCCGTCGATGCGGCTCTTGAGCTTTATTATGGCACAGGAAGTCTTGCCGTTGTTCTTTGTCAGAGTGAAAGGAGCTGATATCTCGCCGACCTTCAGCGTATCGACAACGCGCGCCACCTCTGTAGGGAGGTCCTTCATCTGGAACCTTGACGTCATACCATCCTCGGTGAGATTGGACATCAGACCATGGTTGTTGCGTGTATCCTTGTCATCGCTGATAAACGTGGCACCCTCCTCAAACGAGAACTTACCACTACGGATATCGTCGGCGATGGAGTCGAGCTGCGCCAGTGACAGGTCTATCTCATCCTGTGCCACCTTTGGCTTTATCAGGATGTGCCTGACCTTCACCTTGTCTCCACGTTTGTCGACAAGCTGTATGATATGGTAGCCAAACTCACTCTCTACGATTTTCGAAATCTTCTTAGGGTCTGTAAGGTTGAAGGCTACAGCTGCAAACGCCGGGTCCAGCATTCCTCTGCCGACATAGTCTAACTCACCGCCATTGCGCGCTGTGCCCGGGTCGTCGGAGTATAGTCGGGCCAATGTAGCAAACGTAGTCTCTCCATTGGTAACCCTCTCGGTGAAGTTACGCAACTGGTCTTTTACCCGGTTCACCTCCTCGGGCTTGATGCGTGGAGCACGCTCAATAATCTCCACCTCCACCTCTGTTGGCACAAACGGCAGGCTGTCCTCGGGCAAAGAACGGAAGTAGTTTCTCACATCAGCCGGAGTCACCTTGATGTCCTCGACAAGCTTTTCCCTCATCTTCTGTATCAACAGGGTATTCTTGTACTCATCATGCATGCTCTGCCTCATCTCCGTGATGGTCTGGTTGCGGTACTCCTCCAGTTTCTCACGCGAACCCATCAGCTGCACCCAGTAGTCAATCTGCTTCTCGACTCCTGCAGCAATCTCGCTTTCCGACACCTCTATACTGTCAAGGGCGGCCTGATGGAGGAACAGTTTCTGAACGGCCAGCTGCTCTGGTATCAGGCAGTCCGGGTCACCATTCCATGTCATGCCCTCACTCTGTCCCTGCAGCCTCATCATCTCTACATCCGATTTCAATATGGGTTCGTTACCTACTACCCATATAACCTCGTCTACGATGCACTCCTCTGGTATAGGAGCCTCCTTTTTTGCCGTGCTGTCATTGGCTGCGGCAAATGGCTGAGGAGACATTCCGCCTGCCCATCCGGCAACAGCTGCCGTGAGACAGAACAGTCCCAACAGGACACACCCTCCAAATCTATTTGTATTACTTCTCATATAATGTTTCTGTATATAGCTACTGTGCCAGCCATTCCCACCGTCTTGTTCCTACGACGTTTTCATTAGTGCTTGTTCACAGTCTTCAAAACCTCCTCATCTATTTCTACGGCATACTTGCGTCGCAGGCCTTCTACCCACTCCTTCTCAAGAGCGTCCTGATAGTCTGCCAGCACCTGAGCCTTGACATCGGTCATTTCCTTTGGAGCTTTCAACTTCTGTCCGTATACAGCGTCGATAGGATAGTCCTTCAGCCCCTTGGCAATGGTATCAACGCCAAACACCTCGCGGTCAACAAGTGCGTTGTCACCCTGTTTGAAGATGCCCTTCTCTACCCTGATGCGAAGGATGCTGTCATTGTTGAATGTCTTACGAAGTTTGTCTGCCCACTGGTCGAAGGGCAAGCCCTTGACAGCGTCCTTGACAGCCTTCACGTCGGCCTGGTCCTTAACGTGGTATGCAATGCCCTTGAAACGGGGAGCGTCCCACTTGTAGTTCTTCTTGTTTTTCTTGAAGTATGCTACCAGTCCTGCCTCGTCGGCCGCAGCCTTCTCCCATACCGTGCGGTTACTTATCTCGTAAAGCAACAGTCCGTCGTAATACTCCTTTATGAGGTTCCTCAGATCAGAGTCATTAGCCTCAAGTTCCAGGCGTTTAGCCTCAAGCACCTTCTCGGCGGTAGTGTTCTGAGCCTTGCCTATGGAGTCGAGCTTGTTGTCAATAATCTTCTCTCTCAGGCCTCTCTGCTCGATATACCTTACGATATCAGCTCTCTGGCTGTCATAGTCGAAGAAATTGCCCTTGTCCTTAAGCAGTATGATATGCCATCCTGCCGGCGAGAGTACAGGCTTGCTCATCTGGCCTTTCTCCAGTGCCCATGCAGCATCCTCAAACTCCTTCAGCGTCATACCCTTTGCAATCCACTGCAGTTCTCCGCCATTGGCGGCCGTACCCTTGTCGTCAGAGCACTTCTTAGCCAGCTCAGCAAAGTCGGCTCCATTCTGCAGGGCATTATATATAGAGTCTATACGCTCCTTGGCAGCTTTCTGCTGCGCCTCGTCAGCCTTCTGTTTTACCATTACGAGAATGTGTGCAGGCTTTGTCATGCCTCCATTGCCATCGATGCGCGAGCGTGTCTCCTCGTATATCCTTCGTGCCTCTGCTTCTATGTCTGCATCTGTAATCATTGCCGGGCGAATCTGCTGGTCACGATATCCGGCAAACTCATTAAGGAACGACTTCAGCGTGTCGAGACGTGCCTCCTTGGCAGCCTCGACCTTCAACTTGTAGTTTACGAAAAGGTCCACATACTCATCTACAGACTTCTTGTCGATGACGCCCTCAGAGTTGTTCTTATTGAAAGAATACTCAAATTCAGAGCGGCTTACAGGCTGACCGTTAATTTTCATGACGACAGGGTCGTCAACTTGTGCGAAAACGATATTGCCACACAGCAGCATGGCACCGATGAGGAGTTTTGATTTCATTTTTTTCTATATATAAATATATGTTATTAGGAGTTTGGAACGTAGTTCCTAATCGTGTCTTGAATAGTTTGGAGCCTCGCTGGTGATAGTGATGTCATGCGGATGGCTCTCCTGCACTCCCGCGTTGGTTATGCGTGTGAACTTGGCATTATGCAGGGCCTCTATGGTTGGAGCTCCACAATATCCCATTCCTGAGCGCAGGCCGCCAATAAGCTGGTAGATAACCTCCTGAACAGTTCCCTTATAAGGAACACGTCCTGCTATTCCTTCCGGAACCAGCTTCTTTGCATCCACGGTATCTCCCTGGAAATAGCGGTCCTTAGATCCGTTCTTCTGCTCCATGGCCTCAAGCGATCCCATGCCACGGTAGCTCTTGAACTTACGTCCGTTGAAGATTATCGTCTCACCAGGACTTTCCTCAGTACCTGCTACCAGCGAGCCTATCATGACACAGCTGCCACCAGCAGCCAAAGCCTTAACGATGTCGCCTGAATAACGCAGACCACCATCGGCTATCAATGGTACGCCCGTACCCTTCAGGGCAGAGAACACGTCATAGACAGCGCTAAGCTGCGGAACGCCAACGCCAGCCACGACACGTGTCGTACAGATAGAGCCCGGGCCGATACCAACCTTTACAGCATCCGCACCATTGTCTACGAGCATCTTTGCGGCCTCGCCTGTTGCGACATTACCCACTACGACATCAATATTTGGGAAAGCAGCCTTCACGTCGCGCAACTTCTGGATAACGCCAAGCGAATGTCCGTGAGCAGTATCTATAACGATAGCGTCAGCACCAGCATCAACAAGCGCCTGTGCCCTGTCAAGAGTGTCTACGGTTACGCCTACACCGGCAGCAACACGCAGTCTGCCCTTGCTGTCCTTGCAGGCCATTGGCTTATCCTTGGCCTTTGTTATGTCCTTGTAGGTGATGAGTCCGACAAGGCGATTGGAGGCATCAACCACAGGAAGTTTCTCAATCTTGTTTTCCTGCAGTATCTGCGCAGCCGCTACCAAGTCTGTCTGCTGATGAGTTGTGACAAGGTTCTCCGATGTCATAACCTCATCAATCTTTTTGTCCAGCCTGCGCTCGAAACGCAGGTCGCGGTTGGTGACAATACCTACGAGGTGATTGTCGTCATCAACAACTGGAATACCACCAATGTGATAGTCGTGCATCATGTCCAAAGCATCCTGCACAGTACGTCCGAGCCTTATTGTCACAGGGTCGTAAATCATTCCGTTCTCGGCCCTCTTGACAATGGCAACATTACGCGCCTGTTCCTCAATGGTCATGTTCTTATGAATCACGCCGATACCTCCCTCACGGGCAATGGCTATGGCCATTGACGACTCCGTCACGGTGTCCATAGCAGCTGTCACGAAGGGCACATTCAAGTCAATGTGGCGTGAGAACTTGGTTTTCAACTCTACCGTTTTCGGTAACACCTCTGAATAAGCAGGGATTAACAGGACATCGTCAAACGTCAGACCGTCCATTACAATTTTATCTGCAACAAATGATGACATATATTACCTAAAAATTTGTTGCGTGCAAATTTAGCAATTATTTCCCACATATCGACCGCAAACATGTTTTTTCTCAAATCTTTAAATCAATTTAACAGGCAGGATGCCATATGTTACTTAACTGCGAATATTACCCGTATGCAACGTAAGCTAACTTGCGTGTATATATAATAAGGTGTAACAGGCAGGATGAGCTTACTGCCTGCAAAGCGGATACAAATTTAATCTATTACCCTCAAGTCCTTATCAGAATGTCGAAGATTTCGGACGAAAAGGAGAAAATAAAGCAGGCCTGCCGTGGTGAGTCCAGCAGGAAAAGCAAGCCACACTCCTTCGATACCCATACCGAGAACGATGCCGAGAAGATAGCCAAGCGGAAGGGATATCACGAAATAGGCCAGGAAGGCCACACTCACTAACGGACGCACAACGGCTATGCCACGAAGGGCGTTGGCGTATGCGCATTGCAGGCAGTCGCCAATCTGATAGAGCATAAAGGGCACGACCGTTAGTGCAACGAGATGGGCTACAGAGGCTGCGTCTGTGAAAAGGAAGCCGAGGCTATGACGGAACACAAAGATTGGTACCGACACCAATGCCGCCACCATCAGGGACAGATGGAAACCTGCATGGGCCGTGCGTCCTGCTGCCACATAGTCACGCAGCCCGGACTGAAGGCTGACCTTGATGGCGACAGCGGCTCCGAAACCATAGTATACCATGAAGCCAAGCTGCGACACGGTAAGCATTATCTGATGGGCAGCAAGGGCATCGGCTCCCAGCCAGCCTACCATAATGCTGGATAGCGAGAAGGCTGCCGTCTCCATGCCCATCTGCATGGCAAGCGGTATGCCAAGGGCGCTTAGAGCGACGATGCCCGACCAAGACACACGACTGGAGCGCAATCCGGCACGATAGAATGAAGTGGAACGGGACATGCAGAACAGCCCCACGAATGCTACGGCTACGAACAGACGCGAAAAGGCTGTGGACAGGCCTGCTCCAAGAAGTCCCATCTCAGGCAGTCCAAGATGACCATATATGAGCAGCCAGTTGCCAAGGATGTTTAGCAGATTGCCAGAGAGGAGTATCCACATAGGGGTGCGGGTATCTGTGATACCGTCGTAGAACTGCTTGAAGGCGTTTGCAACACAGACAAAAGGCAGGGATACGAGCTGTACAAGGAAGTAGGGACGCATGAGCGGCAACAGTTCTTCAGGCTGTCCGAGCCTGCCGATGTTGGCATAGAGCAACAGCATGGCTGCAACAAGGATGGCAGCCACGAGCAAGTTGGAGGCAACACCATCGAGGAGCACCTTGCCTATGCGTGTATGCAAGCCACGGCCAAAGAGGTTGCCAACAGTGGGAGTGATGGAATAGGAATAGCCCAACGCCACGATGATGACGAGGACAAACATGTTGTTGACGAAAGATGCGGCTGCAAGCTCTGGAGTGGAATGGTGACCTATCATAAGCGTGTCGGCAAATGACATCACGATAGTTCCCAACTGGCCGATTATGATGGGAAGCCCAAGACGGGTAAGGTCCCGATAACAGCCATCATAGCCAGAGAAGTCATAATGTAGCATAGCTGTCAGTTGGCCTGCTCAGACAGGAATTTTATACGCACAAGCCTGATTTCGTCCTCGCTGTAGTCGGAGCCAAGCTCGTCAAGAGCGGCATCAATGCTGTCTGTCTCGCTATCCATGAAGTAGTCGTAGATGTCATCGACATGGTCATCGTCCATGACCTCCTCCAGGAAGTAGTCGATATTTATCTTTGTTCCGCTATATACGATTGCCTCAACCTCGTCGAGCAGCTCTTCGAAGTCGAGTCCCTGTGCCTGTGCGAGGTCGTCGAGAGCTATCTGCCTGTCGATGCTCTGTATAATCTTCACCTTCAGCATGCTCTTCTTTGCCACAGTCCTGACCCGCAGTTCTTCTGGACGCTCTATGCTGTTCTCCTTGCAGTATTGGCTTATAAGTTCAATGAACGGTTGCCCGTAGCGTTTGGCCTTGCCTGCTCCAACACCCTGGATATTCTGAAGTTCGGACATGGTGACAGGATACATAGTTGCCATCTGTTCAAGCGACACGTCCTGGAAGATGACATATCCTGGGAGATTGTTGGTCTTGGCGACTTTCTTGCGGAGATTGCTTAGCAGTGAGAACAGCTGTGGATCGAGGGCAGAGCCTGTCATCTCATGTTCGTCTGCCTCGAATTCGTCCTTAAAGTCACGGTCTTCTACAATCATGAACGATGATGGTGACTTAATAAATCTCTTTCCCGCTGCAGTTAGCTTGAGGAGGCCGTAGTTCTCTACATCTTTCTTGATATACCCCATAATCATAGCCTGACGGATGACGGGATTCCAAATGCGTGGCTCTATATCCTCGCCCTCGCCAAACTCCTCAAGCTCGTCGTGGTGATGAGAGACGATATCGTCTGTTCCACGTCCCTTCACAAAGTCTATGACATAGTCCTGCATAAAGTTCTCCTTAAGGGCCTTGATAGCCTTCAGTATAACGACAAGCGCATCCTTGGCCTCACGCTTCTGCTTGGGATGCAGGCAATTGTCGCAGTTGTCGCAGTTGTCCTCGGTATAGGTCTCGCCAAAATAGTGGAGCAGCAGCTTGCGACGGCACACGGAGCTTTCAGCATATGCCTCAGTCTCCTGCAGCAGTTGCTTGCCAATGTCCTGTTCGGCAATAGGCTTGCCCTCCATGAATTTCTCAAGTTTCTGCAGATCCTTGGGCGAGTAGAACACTATGCACTGTCCCTCGCCACCGTCCCTTCCTGCACGGCCCGTCTCCTGATAATATCCCTCAAGGCTCTTGGGGATGTCGTAGTGTATGACGAAGCGGACATCGGGCTTGTCGATGCCCATACCGAAAGCAATGGTAGCCACTATGACATCGATACGCTCCATCAGGAAGTCATCCTGCGTCTGCGAGCGTGTCGCCGAGTCGAGTCCGGCATGATATGGGGCGGCCTTAATCTCGTTTGCACGCAAAATCTCTGCCAGCTCCTCTACCTTCTTGCGCGACAGACAATATATAATGCCACTCTTACCTGGATTCTGGCGGATGAACATTATAATCTGCTTGTTGGTATCGTCGTCGTTGCGCTTTGACCTTACCTCGTAGTAGAGGTTGGGACGATTGAACGAGCTTTTGAACTCCTTGGCATCTACGATGCCGAGGCATTTCTTGATATCGGTGCGCACCTTGTCGGTGGCCGTTGCCGTGAGTGCTATTACAGGAGCCTCACCAATCTTGTTGATAGTGGGTCTGATGTTGCGGTATTCCGGCCGGAAATAATGTCCCCACTCCGAGATGCAATGAGCCTCGTCTATGGCATAGAACGATATCTTGACAGACTTGAAGAACTCCACGTTCTCCTCTTTGTTGAGCGACTCCGGTGCTACGTATAGCAGTTTGGTCTTGCCGCTACGGATGTCATCCATAACCTGTGTTATGGCAGCCTTGTTGAGCGAGGAGTTCAAATAGTGGGCCACACCACCCTCCTCTGACATTCCGTTGATTACGTCAACCTGGTTCTTCATAAGGGCGATGAGCGGCGACACCACAATGGCCGTGCCATCCATGATTAGTGAGGGCAGCTGATAGCATAGGCTCTTGCCTCCGCCCGTAGGCATGAGTACAAATGTGTCGTTGCCAGCAAGGAGGTTGCGTATGATTGCCTCCTGGTCACCCTTGAAGTTGTCGAAGCCGAAAAAATGTTTCAGCTGTTTTGTCAGGCTATCGTTTTTAGTCATAGGTCAGGTAGTGTTGTTTTGTTATGCAGTTTCCAACTTATGCAGGTGAGCCTTGTCAAGCTGCTCCTTGGCATAGTCGATGGTAACATCGAACTTCTTTATCCTGCGCGACGGAATCTCGAACATGGCATCCATCATCACAGACTCCACGATAGAGCGGAGGCCACGTGCGCCAAGCTTGTACTCTACGGCCTTGTCAACGATGAAGTCGAGAGTCTCGTCAGTGAATGTAAGCTTTATGCCATCCATCTCGAAGAGCTTGACATACTGCTTGACAATGGAGTTCTTGGGCTCCACAAGGATGCGTCTCAGTGCCTCGCGGTCGAGTGGCTTGAGATAGGTGAGTCCAGGCAGACGGCCAATAATCTCGGGTATAAGCCCGAACGACTTGAGGTCTTGCGGAAGGACATACTGCATAAGGTCTTCCTTGTCGATATTGCGTACGTTCTGTACTGAGTTGTAGCCAACGGTATGTGTATTGAGCCTCTGGGCTATCTTGCGCTCTATTCCGTCGAAGGCACCTCCGCAGATAAAAAGTATGTTCTTGGTATCTACATGTATGTAGTCCTGATCGGGATGCTTACGTCCGCCTTTTGGTGGCACGTTGACCATTGTTCCCTCGAGCAGCTTGAGCAGTCCCTGCTGCACACCCTCTCCGCTGACGTCGCGCGTTATGGAGGGATTGTCGCTCTTACGGGCAATCTTGTCAATCTCATCGATGAACACTATTCCCCTCTCGGCAGCCGGCACATCGAAGTCAGCGACCTGCAACAGGCGGCTGAGGATGCTCTCGACATCCTCGCCAACATAGCCGGCCTCGGTGAACACGGTGGCGTCAACGATGGTGAAGGGGACATCAAGAAGCTTGGCTATGGTGCGTGCAAGAAGTGTCTTGCCTGTACCCGTGGAGCCAACCATTATGATATTGCTCTTCTCTATCTCCACACCATCCTCGCTATCGGGCTGCTGCAGACGCTTGTAATGATTGTACACCGATACTGCCAGATGGCGCTTGGCCTCATCCTGCCCGATGATGTACTCGTCGAGGTAGGCTTTTATCTCGCGCGGCTTTGGCACCTTCTTTAGCTTGAACGTGCTTTCCTTCTGCCTGTCCGAACTTTCTTTGCCGGCACCCTGCATAACGGCTATCTCGTAAGCCTGCCGGGCGCATGTCTCGCAGATGAAACCGTTAATGCCGGTGATAAGCAGTTCTACCTCACGCTCACCTCTACCACAAAAATTACAAACTTTTCTTGGCATTATTATTTCTTACGTTTTAGTACTGTATCAATCATTCCATACTCTCTTGCCTCCTCGGCGGTCATCCAGTAGTTGCGGTCAGAGTCCTGCCATACTTTCTCAAACGGAGTATGGGAGTGCTCGGAGATAATATTGTAAAGCTCCTTCTTGAATTTCTGTATCTCCTTAGCCTCAATCTCTATGTCGGAAGCCTGACCCTGCACGCCGCCAAGTGGCTGGTGTATCATGACGCGGCTGTGGGTGAGAGCGGAACGTTTTCCCTCAGTACCTGCCACCAGCAGGACTGCTCCCATGGAGGCTGCCATGCCTGTACAGATGGTGGCTACATCGCTGGAGATGAACTGCATGGTGTCGTAGATACCAAGTCCAGCCGTGACACTACCGCCAGGGCTGTTGATGTATATGGATATGTCCTTGCCGTTGTCGACGGAGTCCAGATAGAGCAACTGAGCCTGAAGGGTGTTAGCGGTGTAGTCATTGATTTCTGTTCCCAGGAAAATGATGCGGTCCATCATGAGTCGGGAGAACACATCCATCTGTGTAACGTTGAGCTGGCGCTCCTCCAGAATATATGGGTTGAGGTACTGGTTCTGGCAACTTACTACATCATCTAACACCATACCGTTGATACCAAGGTGCTTTGTGGCAAATTTTCTAAAATCGCTATTCATGTTTCGTCATTTATAAAGGGCGGAGCCTATACAGGGGCACCACCATTTTGTTAGTAAAAGCTTTGTTGTAACCTCTCGTTATCTTGTTTCTATGACAAAGTTAATAAAAAAACTCGATAACGATAAGAATTATGAGTTTTTTTTTGAAAAAAAGTTTTTCTGGCGGATTCCTTGACATGGCTAAGCACATATGTAATGTTTGAAGATTTCAGAGATAATATATGTTGCGCATATATTCTGCCATTCATCTGCAGCACTGGTCGCCAGCTGAAAGGGAAAGCAAAGCACACCAAGCTGAACCAAGTGTCTGGAAAACATGGAAGGGGATTTCAAAATGAAGACACCTTTTCCAAGCGAATGTTTGAGGGAGAGTCAATGCAAAGCTTTGCGTGGACGATTGCAAAGCTTTGCGTGGGCGATTGCAAAGCTTTGCGTTGGCAGATGCAATGCTTTGCGTTGGCAGATGCAATGCTTTGCGTTGGCAGATGCAATGCTTTGCGTGGGCAGATGCAATGCTTTGCGTGGGCGGATGCAATGCTTTGCGTCTGAGATGGGCAAGACTGGCACAGAAATCGTCAGTCCTATTCTGGATAAGAGATAAGGGAGGGTAGACTCACCATACGGGGCACTGTTGCCCCAAGGTAATTTCTGTTGGGCCAGTGTCTGCTCAAAACAAAACAAGTCTGCATGCGGGGAGGACAAAAAAAAGATGTCTGGCCGTAACCAGACATCTCTGATGAAGGGATTAGTTATTGGTTGTTATAGAGTTTCAACCCAAGCAGGCCATTAAGCCTCCTTCTTTGACATCATAGCGTTGAAGTCGTCGAGAGAGATAGACTTCTCGTTGAGCTTCACAACGCTCTTCAGAGCTGCTACGAGCTTGATGTCGAGAGCACGGTCTATGCAACCCTGCACGTTCTCCTGCTTCTTGAGGATTTCCTTGGCATAGTTCTCGACGTACTCGTCTGGCACATTGTTCATACCATACTGTGCGAACTGTATGCGTGCGGTCTCCTTTGCGGCCTGAAGCACGTCATCCTGCTCAAGCTTGATGCCGGCAGCCTCTACGAGCTGGTTCTTGATAAGGCTCCAGGCAAGTTCCTTGATGCTGGCAGCATAGTTCTTCTCTACGAACTCCTCGCCCTTGTCCTCGTTGTTCTTGAGCATGATACGCTTCAGAAGGGCGTCAGGGAAGGTAAGCTCGCCGACCTTGTTCTCAACGTAGGCACGCACATCGAGCAGGAACTTGTAGTCTGCATCAACGGTAAGCTGTGCTGCAAGGCCGTCAGCAATCTTGTTGCGGAACTCCTCCTCGCTGCTTACTGCGCCCTCACCGAATACGCTGTCGAAGAGCTGCTGGTCTACTGCAGCCTTCTGGTAACGGCTGATCTCGGTTATCTGATAGCTGAAGTCGCCTGTATGGTTAGCAACATCCTCCTTGCCAATCTTCAGGAAAGAAGACAGCTCTACATCGCTCTCGGGATAAGCCTTGCGAGGATTGAAGGTGATGATGTCACCAAGCTTGGCGCCATCGAAAAGTTTCTTCTGCTCGTCAACCTTGATGTAGTTTGGCATCAGCACGGCAGCCTCTACTACGAGACCACCCTCCTTAGTATTGCCATTCTCGTCAAGCTCACGAAGGTCACCCTTGAGCATGTCGTTGTCCTGATACTCCTCAGCCTTCTCATATTTGCCTGAGCGTGATGCGAACATGTCTACCTGACGGTCGATGAGGGCATCGTCAACAGTAATGTTGTAATAGTCTACGGTATCATCAGCACCCAGCTGAGCGTTGAATTCCGGTGCAACGGCGATGTCGAACACGAATGTATATGGAGCTTCCTTGTCAAGATCGACAGGTTCCTGTCCCTCGTTGGCCAGAGGCTCGCCGAGCATATGGATATTATTGTCTGTGATGTACTTCTGCAACTGCTCGCCAAGGACGCGGTTGATAACGTCTACCTTTACGGATGGGCCAAACTGGCGCTTTATCATTCCCATAGGAGCCTGTCCCGGACGGAAACCGGGAATGTTTGCCTTCTTGCGGTAATCCTTGAGGGTTTTCTCAACCTCCTGCGTGTAGTCAGCTTCCTCGATTGTCAATGTCAGCTTGCCATTAACCTTATCGGGGTTCTCAAATAAAATATTCATCTTTTGTTTCTTAATTTATTATTATTTTTCTGTATTTCTCCAAATGAGTTGCAAAATTACTCAATATTATTGGTTCCACCTAATATATATGTGAAAAATTTGATTTTTTAACCGTTTTCACCCTTTGGCCTTCACATATTCTCCGCTGTCTCCCTTGCGCGCTTTTGCTCGTCGATGAGCTGGAAATCCTTTTTCCTCAGCACGAACGACGTTCCAAGATACTTCTCTTTTACTATCTGATTCTCGGCCAGCTGCTCAGGATTGCCCTGGAACAGTATCTTTCCCTCGAAGAGCAGGTAGGCACGGTCAGTGATGGTGAGGGTCTCCTGCACGTTGTGGTCGGTTATCAATATGCCGATGTTGCGGTACTTGAGCCGCCATACAATATGCTGGATATCCTCTACGGCAATAGGGTCAACACCGGCGAAAGGCTCGTCGAGCATTATGAACTTCGGGTCTATGGCCAGGCAACGCGCAATCTCAGTACGGCGGCGCTCGCCACCGGAGAGCTGGTCACCCTTGTTCTTGCGAACCTTGTTCAGACGGAACTCGGCAAGCAGGCTCTCAAGCCGCTCCTGGCGCTGCTCCTTGTTGAGGTCGGTCATTTCAAGTACAGACATGACATTGTCCTCTACAGTCATCTTGCGGAACACGCTCGCCTCCTGAGGCAAATAGCCAATACCGGCACGGGCACGCTTGTACACGGGGTAATCGGTTATTTCCTGGTCGTTGATGAACACATGTCCCTCATTCGGAACGACAAGTCCCGTCGTCATGTAGAAAGATGTTGTCTTACCCGCTCCGTTAGGACCAAGAAGACCTACTATCTCTCCTTGGCGGACGTTGAAGGACACCTGATTGGCAACAGTACGCTTGCCGTAGCGTTTTACTAAGCCCTCGGCACGGAGTGCCATAACGGGTTGGGAAGATGTAGATGAAATATTGCTCGTTTCGTCCATTTACTGTTATGGTTTGCTGATTGATGCGGCAAAATTAGCAAAAATGTCTCTAATAACGTTGACAAAAGCAAAAACTCTTACTATTATTGCAGTTTTTTAAATGATTTTGGTTACTTTTGCAGTCGACTAATATCAAAACAGTATGTTCATATACAAATCGCTGGTAACATTCGGACGCTATTTCATGCTGATGGGTAGAACTTTCAGTATCCCTGAGCGTATGAGGATGTTCATGAAAAGATATATCAAGGAGATGTCGCAGCTGGGTGTTGACTCAATACTCATCGTACTGCTCATCTCGTTCTTCATCGGTGCAGTAATATGCATACAGATGAAAATCAACATCCAGAGCCCATGGATGCCAAGATGGGTATCGGGATATACCACCAGGGAGATTATGCTGCTGGAGTTCTCAAGCTCAATAATGTGTCTGATATTGTCGGGAAAGGTCGGCTCGAACATAGCCTCAGAGCTGGGAACGATGAGGGTAACTCAACAGATTGACGCTTTGGAGATTATGGGCGTCAACTCTGCCAACTACCTCATCCTGCCGAAAATACTGGGACTGATGACCATCATGCCGTTCCTCGTAATATTCTCCTCGGCAACAGGTATTTTGGGCGCATACGGCACGGCATATATAGGCCATATACTCACTCCCGAAGACCTGACGCTCGGACTGCAGCACTCTTTCAACCCATGGTTTATGTACATGAGTATCATCAAGAGCCTCTTCTTCGCATTCATCATCTCAAGCGTGTCGTCGTTCTACGGCTATTCCGTAGAGGGCGGTTCCGTGGAAGTCGGCAAGGCATCTACTGATGCCGTGGTGTGCTCAAGCGTACTGATTCTATTCTCAGATGTCTTCCTAACACAGATATTGTCATGATTGAAGTCAGAAATCTATATAAGTCGTTTGGCGACAAAGAGGTCCTCAAGAACATAAACTTCCAGTTTGAGGACGGTAAGACTAACCTAATAATAGGACAAAGCGGCTCGGGCAAAACCGTGCTGATGAAAAATCTCGTCGGGCTACTTGACCCTACCGCAGGAGAAGTACTCTACGACGGACGCGACTTCGTGAAGATGAACAAGAAGGAGAAGGTGGCCATGAGACGCGAGATGGGAATGATATTCCAAAGTGCGGCTCTCTTCGACTCGCTGTCTGTTCTGGAAAACGTAATGTTCCCGCTCGACATGTTCTCTAACATGAACTACAGGGAAAAGGTGAAAAGAGCACAGGAATGTCTTGCAAGGGTGAACCTCGTAGATGCCGACCACAAATTCCCAGGCGAGATATCCGGCGGCATGCAGAAGCGTGTGGCAATAGCAAGGGCCATTGTGCTAAATCCGAAATATCTGTTCTGTGACGAGCCAAACTCCGGACTCGATCCCAAGACCTCGCTTGTCATAGACGAGCTGCTGAGCAGTATCACAAAAGAGTATGACATCACAACCATCATCAATACTCACGACATGAACTCTGTTATGGGAATAGGAGAGAACATCCTCTTCATCTACAAGGGTTGCAATGAATGGCACGGCACAAAGGACGACGTGATGGGGTCGACTAACGAGAAACTCAACGACCTGGTATTCGCCTCAGAGCTGTTCAAGAAGGTGAAAGCCGTAGAAAACAGGGAGGCATCAAACGAGTAATAAGCTCCCTATCTTCTCTACCCCATCTATCTGCTCTATCTCATCTATCTGCTCTATCCCATCTATCTTCTCTATCTCATCTATTATTCAACAATATACAGGCCAGCACCATCAAAGCGCTGGCCTGTATATTTAGAATTATTTCATATACCATACCTTATCCCGCTCCACCATCGGAACAACCACTTCCTCGTTCGTACTGTCCCCATAAGCCAAAGAAAGGAAGGCTTCAGCAACATGGCGAGCCGTATCAGCCACCACGCGGACTACGCTGACCCGAAGGATGCCGCCATGAATATCCTTCTGTTGTCCAGCAAACATCTTGGCATTAGTGACAAGCTGCTCGCGATAGGAAGCAGGTATGCTGTCGGGCTGATAATAGCCGTCAACAAACATCTCATATTTGCCATCTACAAGGTAGTCGTAATATAGCTTCGCTGCCTTGCCGGCAACTTCATCTGGTTTTGGTTCGCTACCACATGCCACTACAAGGAGCAGCAACGCAGAGAATATTACTGCCAACAGACACCGCATACTACTTCTGACGGATGAAGATGTTTATCGGACAACCATGGAGAGACCAGTTCTCGCGTATCTTGTTCTCAAGGAAACGCTTGTAAGGCTCCTTGACATACTGGGGTAAATTTGCGTAGAACACGAACGATGGTATCTGAGTGTTGGGAAGCTGAGACACATACTTTATCTTGATATACTTACCCTTCACTGATGGTGGTGGATAAGCCTCGATGAGCGGCAACAGCACCTCGTTGAGCTTGGACGTTCCAATGCGTGCCATGCGGTTGGCATATACCTGCTGAGCCAATTCCAACACCTTGAAGATACGCTGTTTGGTCAGGGCTGAGGCAAAGATAATCGGGAAGTCCACAAAGGGAGCCATGCGGCTGCGGATGGCATTCTCGAAGGTGCTTATCACGGCCTGCGTCTTATCCTCTACCAGATCCCACTTGTTGACTACTACAACAAGCGACTTGTTGTTCTTCTGTATAAGCTGGAAAATGTTCATATCCTGAGCCTCGATACCGCGGGTGGCATCAATCATGAGTATGCACACATCGCTGTTCTCTATGGCACGGATGGAACGCATAACGCTATAGAACTCCAAGTCCTCAGTCACCTTGTTCTTGCGTCGGATACCAGCTGTATCAACAAGGTAGAAGTCGAAACCGAACTTATTGAAACGGGTATAGATGGAGTCGCGGGTGGTTCCGGCTATCTCGGTCACGATATTGCGTTCCTCACCGATAAAGGCATTGATGATGCTGCTCTTGCCTGCATTCGGACGCCCTACTACGGCAAAGCGGGGAATATCGTCCTCTGTCTCGTCTTCGCTGTTCTCAGGCAACCGAGATACGAGAAGATCCAGCAAGTCGCCAGTACCACCACCTGTGGCGGCACTAATACACTGTGGGTCACCAAGGCCCAACTTGTAGAACTCTGCAGCCTCGTAGGCATTACCTGGATTGTCAACCTTGTTGGCTACAAGTATCACAGGCAACTTGGCACGGCGGAGTATCAGGGCGACATCCTCGTCCCAGTCTGTCACGCCGGTATCATTGTCTACAAGAAACAATACCAAATCGGCCTCCTCCGTTGCAACGAGCACTTGCTGACGGATGGCATCCTCAAAGATATCATCTGATTTTACTACCCAGCCACCGGTATCGACGACCGAGAACTCACGGCCATTCCATACACACTTGCCATACTGACGGTCACGCGTCGTGCCGGCAGTATCACTGACAATGGCTCTACGCGACTGGGTGAGCCTGTTGAAAAGTGTGGACTTACCCACATTGGGGCGTCCGACAATAGCTACTAAATTTGCCATTTCTGTTTAATTTCTGAAGTTATACATTCTTCGGCCCTCCAACAACGATGTCGGAGAGTAGACCCTCATTCCATTCAGGGTCTTGATGCTGCACGTGCAGCATGGGGTATTGGTAAAGAGCCACAGAAGACAAGCATCATACCGGATTGTACCCGAAGCTGTCAAGCTCTTTTTCTGAATTGCGCCAGTCCTTGTCCACTTTAACGTACGTCTCAAGAAAGACTTTCTTGTCGAAAAACCTCTCCAATGCCTTGCGGCTCTCCGAGCCCACCTTCTTCAATGCTACGCCCTGATGCCCAATGATGATACCCTTTTGGGAGTCACGCTCAACATAGATGATGGCACGGATGTGAATGCTGCTTGCCGACTCCTTGAAACTCTCTACACGGACCTCAACGGAGTAAGGTATCTCCTTGTCGTAATAGAGCAGTATCTTCTCACGGATAATCTCGCTTACGAAGAAGCGGGCAGGCTTGTCGGTGAGCTGGTCTTTATCAAAATAAGCCGGCGACTCAGGAAGCAGCTCCTTGATACGCTTGAGAAGCATATCCACACCGAACTTGTTCTTTGCTGAGATAGGGAGTATCTCGGCAGCAGGAAGAAGAGAGTGCCATTTGGCAACAATGTCACCAAGAGACTTCTGGTCGCTCTGGTCAATCTTGTTGATGAGCAGCAGCACCGGGATGGACATCTGGCGGACTTTCTCAAGGAAATCAGTGTTCTTCTCCGGATTCTCCACGACATCCGTGACATAGAGAAGCACATCAGCATCTGCAAGTGCGGACTCCGAGAATGCAAGCATCATCTCCTGCATCTTATAGTTGGGCTTAAGGACGCCTGGAGTGTCGGAGAACACTATCTGCATGTCGTCGGTATTGACAATGCCCATTATGCGGTGACGAGTGGTCTGAGCCTTAAAAGTGGCTATGGAGATACGCTCGCCAACCAACTGGTTCATCAATGTCGACTTGCCGACATTGGGATTTCCTACAATGTTTACAAAACCTGCCTTGTGCATGTCTCTATACTTGTTAAGACAAAAAAACGCATCTGCTTATTCGTGAAAATAAGGATGCGCTTTCTTGTTATCGTTTATAATCATTATTTCTTTGATGACAACGAGTCACCATCATAAGCCCACTTGTAGTAAGACGCACCATGTACGAAACCGGCACCAAATGCCGTGAAGATGACATTGTCACCCTTCTTGAGCTTCGACTCTACATCCCACAACGCAAGAGGAATGGTTGCCGCACTGGTATTGCCATAACGCTCTATGTTAACAACAACCTTCTCCATCGGAATACCAGCACGCTTGGTAACAGCCTCGATAATTCGCAAGTTGGCCTCGTGAGGTACTACCCACTGAACGTCATCCGCGGTTAGATTGTTCCTGCGCAAAACCTCCATCACGTCATCGCCCATATTGGTAACAGCGTAACGGAATACTGTTCTGCCCTCCTGATAGAGGTAGTGCAGACGATGGTCTACCGTGAAACGGGAAGGAGGACATACGGAACCACCCGCCTTCATGTGAAGGAACGGTAACCCCTTGCCGTCTGTGCGGAAATATGCATTCTGCACGCCGACTCCCTCTTCCGTAGTAGCTTCAACAAGTACAGCACCAGCACCATCACCGAACAACACGCAAGTCTGCCTGTCGGTATAATCTACCAACGACGACATCTTGTCTGCACCGATAACTATAATCTTCTTATACCTTCCACTCTGAATCATTGATGCTGCAACGTCAAGCGAATAAAGAAATCCACAACATGCAGCCTCAAAGTCAAAAGCAAAGGCATTCTTCAGTCCAAGCTTGCCTAAAACTATAGACGCAGTAGAGGGAAACTTATAGTCCGGTGTAGTTGTAGTGACAATCAGCGCATCTATCGAGTCAGGATCAACGCCAGTCTTCTGGATTAGCTGCTTTGCTGCCTTGCGGGCCATGTAGCTGGTACCAAGTCCCTCTTCTGTAAGAATGCGGCGTTCCTTGATACCTACACGAGCCGTAATCCACTCATCACTTGTATCAACCATGCGCGACAGCTCCTCGTTGTTGAGGATATAGTCTGGCACATACCCGCCAATACCAGTGATAATCGCGTTGATATTTCCCATTATTCAGCTGCTTCCTTTACGATAGCCACTTTACCACGATAGTAGCCGCATGTTGGGCATACAGTGTGGTAAACATAGTAAGCACCACAATTCGGGCAAACTGCCAATGTAGGGGCAACTGCCTTATCATGAGTTCTTCTCTTCAGTGTACGTGTCTTTGATTGTCTTCTTTTAGGATGTGCCATAATAATTAAATGTTTAAATCTTTATCTTTTATTTTCAATAACTCACTCCAACGCGGATCAACAGCAGAATTACTCTCAACGTCACTTCGGGTGGCGGAATGTGCCTCTAACGCATTCATCATGTCACGATTGCATTTACCAGGTGCATGAACGTGCTTGATTGGAATATTCAGCACTATAGATTCATATAGGAACCATGAGATGTCAAGAACACCATCGTCTTCCCTGACAACTACAAGTTCATCGTCTTCGGAGTTTTCTTTCCCAAATTTCACTATCAGCCTATTATCGGCATATATAGGCTGCTCCATATCGTCAAGACAGATATCACATGGAATGTAAACTACTCCCTCGATATTGAACTTCACCTCGAACAGGGATGATTTACGGTCTATATCCACATGAGCATCCAGATTTCCCTTATTGACCAATTCGCCACCAACGGCTTCGAAATAGTCATTGTCCAATTTGAAATCAAAGGCATTAACACCTTCCTTCAAACCGTGAAGGTCAATCTTGTAAGCTTTTAATCTGTCCATAACTTCACTTTGGGGTGCAAAGTTACACAAAATTTCTGATATATAGAAACTTATCCAACATTTTTTCTTTTCTTTAAGCTTCAACTTAAAAATGCTTCGAAAAAAACTCAAAAGCTATACTACCTAAAACAACTACATCACCTACAACACCAACAAGCACCCTACCAAACAAAGCATAAAAAACGGGCTCCGAAGACATTCGTCCTCGGAGCCCAGATAAAAGAAGGCGGCTACCTACTCTCCCGCATTGCATTGCAGTACCATCGGCGA
>SAMEA3663028__coassemble_77_pt1 | contig 49793 bp, 27 predicted proteins | sample SAMEA3663028__metabat2_high_PE_024 | metagenome-assembled genome bin SAMEA3663028 (sample SAMEA3663028) | pig gut metagenome | biome: pig gut; feature: pig-associated habitat; material: faeces | place: France | collected 2012 | reverse complement strand
ACGTGTACACATGTTTCTCGTAATCAGAGACAGGGCCGAGGGCGATAGTCCTGGTGATGTCCGTGGTACCGTCCTGATACTGCGCACCACTGTCTATCAGTATCATGCCATGAGGCTCCAGCGGAATATCCGTCTCCGGCGTAGCCTCGTAATGCACTATGGCGGCATGAGTGCCATAGCCGGCGATGGTGTCGAAGGAAATGTCACGGAACAGCGGTTGCTGCCTGCGAAGGCTTGTCAGCTTGCGGTCTACTGACAGCTCCGTCTGCCCGCCGGCCAGGACGGCAGGCTTCAGCCATTTCAGGAATTTCACCATGGCGATGCCGTCCTTGAGCATCGCGCTCCTGTAGCCCCTTATCTCCGCCTCATTTTTCACAGCCTTCAGCGCCGGCACAGGAGACTTGCTCCTTACCACCTCTTGGCAAGCTGCAATCCTGGCGAGCGTATAGCAAGTCTCATCAGGGTCTATAAGAATATTATAGTCGGGATAACTTTTCAGCCCCTTGTCCACATTCTCGTAATCGTCGATGCTGACACCGTTGTCCTGAAGATACGCCATCACGACATGCGACAATTTCACCTTATTTATATATAGGGTTACGGAATTGGACGATATGAGGAGATAGGAGACAAACACGGGATTGCAATGCACGTCGGTGCCACGCATGTTCAATGTCCATGCTATATCGTCGAGCGCTGACATGAGCATGCCGTCGGCATGCAGGTCGCGCAACGCCTTCCTTATACGTGACACCTTTGATTTCACATCCTCTCCGGCATACTCCAGCGGATGGACGCTGACCAGGTCTTGAGGAATGGGTGGACGGTCTGTCCAGATAGTTTTCAACGGATCAAGGTTGGTACGTACGGTTATTCCCCCATGGCTGCGGAGGTCTGCTATCAGAGCCTCTGCGCTTGCCTGCGAGTTCACCATTCCATCGATGCCCACCTCCGGTCTTTGGCAGTCTATGAGTTGTTGTCCCAGCCATTCCGCTATGGTAGGCGTACCTGGTATCTTCAGCTTCATCAGCTCTATGCCCGTACCCTCTAACTGTTGTGCCGCCGCAATGAAGTATCGCGAGTCCGTCCACAGTGCGGCAGCATTACCAGTCACCACGACGGTACCTGCCGAGCCGTTAAATCCCGACACCCATTCCCTGCCCTTCCAATGGTCTGGGACATACTCGCCATTGTGCGGGTCGGTACTCGGAAAAACAAAGGCAGAGAGTTTCTCCCTGCGCATCAGCTCGCGCAAACGCGCCAGTCTGTCTGTAACATTCATGCTCATAATCAGAAAATTGCTAATTCGACATTACAAAGATAGCGATTTTAAGAATAAACAACAAAAGATAAACATAAATTAATAGCACGAATTTATGTTTTTTTATTATCTTTGCGCTCAGATAGCCAACAAGAGCCAAATATTGGCATTTATCCTCATGGCTATACGCCCCTAACGCAACATACCAGCGTTACATAAATATAATACGAGATATTACAAACAACATAAAAAACATAGTAGTTATGAACTTTTTAACTAATGACAAGCTTTTGATCGTCGGTGCCGGCGGCATGATCGGTTCCAACATGGTACAGAGCGCACTTATGCTCGGCCTAACCCCAAACATTTGTCTTTACGACATCTATGAGCCAGGTGTACATGGCGTATTCGACGAAATACAGCAGTGTGCCTTCCCTGGCGTAAACGTAACTTACACCGTTGACCCAGCTGAAGCTTTCACTGGTGCCAAGTATATTATTTCTTCCGGTGGTGCCCCACGTAAAGACGGTATGACCCGTGAGGACCTCCTCAAGGGCAACTGCAAGATTGCTGCCGAGTTCGGCGACAACATTAAGAAGTATTGCCCAGAGGTTGAGCACGTCGTTGTCATCTTCAACCCTGCCGACGTTACTGCCCTTACTGCTCTCATCCACTCTGGTCTGAAGCCAAACCAGCTCACATCCCTCGCAGCCCTTGACTCTACCCGTCTGCAGCAGGCTCTCGCACTGGAGTTTGGCGTTCAGCAGGACAAAGTTACTGGTGCGCATACATATGGCGGTCATGGTGAGCAGATGGCCGTATTCGCATCGCAGGTAAAGGTCGACGGCAAGCCGTTGGCTGAGATGGGCCTTTCCGACGAGCGCTGGGAAGAAATCAAGCATCACACCGTACAGGGTGGCTCGAACATCATCAAGCTCCGCGGACGCAGCTCATTCCAAAGCCCTGCCTACAATGCAGTAAAGATGATAGAGGCTGCCATGGGAGGCGAGGTATTCACACTCCCAGCAGGATGCTATGTAAACAACGATGAACTGGGCTACAAGAACGTTATGATGGCTATGCCTACCACCATAGACAAGACTGGCGTACACTTCACCAATCCTGTAGGAACAGAAGAAGAGCTTGCCTCTCTCAACAAGTCCTACGAGCACCTCTGCAAGATGCGCGACGAGATTGTAGAGCTTGGCATCGTTCCTCCAGTAGCAGAATGGACAGAAATGAATCCAAACCTGTAACTGCCATAAGGTAGGTCCTATAAAAACCACCATAAATCATTTTCATATTTTTTGAGGGTGCGGCCAGAATGGTCGCACCTTTTTCATTCTTCCCCATGCCCCACAAACTAACATATTTTAAAATTTGTGCAATTAATTTTTGGTAGTGTTACAAGAATTAGGTATTTTTGCAAGGTGAAAGCAAAAATTATGGTTCGAGGACAAAATTCATAGTTCCTTCCGCCATGTTAATTGAGCCTTCCTATCAACACTAAGACCAAGAGCGAAAAACGCCTAAAACCAACGTTATGAAACCAACCTCTTGAAACGATCATACCCACCAGAGTACGCCTAAGCACTTTTTTCATGCTGTCATTGCGGAAACATGGTGGTCAATTCGTATTAAAAATAAGAAATTTCTAAAAATGTTATATAACTAAATCGTTTATTTATGAACTACCGCTTTTCTGAACTAACAAAAAAGACGATGATGTCTTTTTGCGTAGCAGCGTTATGTGGTGGGTTCGCAGCTTGTACAGATGACTATGACCTTGACGACCCGGGCAACTATCCGAGTTGGCTTGGCAACAGTATCTTCGACGAGCTAAAAAATCCTAACCAAAACGTGCTGACCGGTACATTTAACAACTATGTCAAACTCATTGAGGACCTGGGCTATGCCGAGACATTGGCAAAGACAGGTTCTAAGACCGTGTTCCCCGCCAACGACGAGGCTTTCGCGAGGTTCTTCAGCAACAACAGCTGGGGCGTGAGCAGATATGAGGACTTGACGGAGGCACAGAAGAAGCTTCTGCTCTACAACTCCATGCTCGACAACGCCATCCTCGTCGAGCTGCTCTCTAACGTTTCTGAAGGAAGCACATCCGTTGCTTCCGGTATTGCCATGAAGCACCAGACGGGTGCCAATGTCATCGACTCCGTGTCATACTTCTATGGAGCCACAGACCTACCAAAGAACAACAAGTATTGGGATTGGTACAACAGCCACGGCATCAACCTCGTCATGGACGGCACACGTCCTATGATGGTACACTTCACCGCCGAGCAGATGACAGCCAACGACATCAGCACAACTGGTGCCAACAGCGACTTTGCCATCATCACCGGTGAGGAGTACAACGACTCTACGGCAACAGCCTACATCTTCCGTGACCGCATCATCAGGCCCGACGTTACCTGCCAGAATGGTTACATACATCAGATGCAGGATGTCATCGTGCCTCCGGGCAACATGGCTGAGCTGCTCCGCACTAATCCAACAACGACCATCTTCAGTCGTATGCTTGAGCGCTTCAGCGCACCTTACTACAGCCTGTCGGTGACAAACAACTACAACGACTGGGCAGTGGCAAACGGTAAGACTACCATCGACTCCATCTTCCAGAAGAGGTATCTCAGCTCTTACTCACAGGGAGGCACACTCCGTGACGACCCGAACGGTACCACTCTGAGCACCGACTATGTGCTGCCTTACGATCCAGGATGGAACGCATACTACACACAGGGTACCAACAGCAACCTGAGCGATGTGGCAGCAATGTTCGTTCCTTCTGACGAGGCAATGAAGAAGTACTTCCTCCCCGGTGGCGAGGGTGCATTCCTCATTAAGCGTTTCGGCAGCTTCTCCAACGACGAGGAGCACCTCATGCAGAACATCGACTCCATTCCGCAGGACATCGTCTGCGCTTTCGTGTCAATGCTTATGAAGAGCTCGTTCATCGCCGCAGTACCAAGCAAGTTCGACAATGTTCCCGATGACTCCAACGACCCGATGGGACTCACCATCGACGAGATCAGCAAGACTGAGGACGGAAAGTACGATGTGAAGATTGCCAACAATGGTGTCATCTACATCCTCAACACCGTACACGCCCCCAACAAGTATGTTGCCGTATCGGCTCCCGCCCTGCTCAACAAGGACATGAGGGTTATGAACTGGGGTATTTTCAACAAGACCAACCGCGACCAGAACTATGGTCTGGGTCTTAACTTCTATGCATACCTTCTGGCCATGGATGCAAACTATGGTCTGTTCATCCCCAACGACGCAGCGTTCGACAAGTACTATATAGACCCAATCTCATTGGCCACACAGCCACGAGTGCTGCACTACTTCTATAACTCCAGCAAGTCTCCGTACATCTTCTGCTCGGCAAGGAACTTCAACCCCGCTACCGGCGAGATAAGCAATGACAGTACCATCCTTACTAACTCACAGTTCCCCGTAACTCAGTTCATTGATATCCTCAACACTCACACTGTGGTGCTTGAAGACGGCGAGGAAATGGGGGCTAACAAATACTATAAGACAAAGAATGGTGGTACCATCTATTTCGACAAGGCCAACAGCACCGTTATGGGTGGAGCACAGATGGACAACGGTGTGGCACCATCCAGGATTCTTCAGGTTGACAACCAGAAGAACGGTAAGTCGTACACCCTCGACCACGTCATAGAGATGCCACAGAACTCCGTATACAAAGTTCTCTCCGGCACACAGCAGTTCTCTGACTTCTTCGACCTTTGCAACGATGACCGTGCCGACTCCATCCGTGAGTTCGCAGGTATCTCCACAAAGACCATCGAGGGAACAAAGATTTCTCCTATGACACGTTTCTACACCTTCCGTACTGGTGTAACAGGTTACTACGGTCTTGACTTCAACGTCAACTACTTCAGCTCTTACAACTACACCGTCTACGCTCCCGACAACAGCGCTATGGAGATAGCACGCCAGAAGGGCCTGCCCACATGGGACGAACTTTACGCAATCTTCAAGCAGCATGTTGATTCCGAAGATGGCGATCCTGCCAAGATACAGGCCAAGGCAGAGGTTCTCGCCAAGGTAGAGGCCATCAACGACTTCATCCGCTACCATTTCCAGAACAACTCCGTTTATGTTGACAATACCGTTGGCAGCGGCGAGTACATGACCGCTGCTTCCGATACTCTCGGTATCGCCTACAAGGTTAATGTAGTTGGAGGCGGCAACAAGTTCACCGTTATCGACGGTTCCAACCAGTCTGTTGAAGTCAACGGCAACGGCAAGCTCATCAACAAGATGACCCGCGACTACGTGTTTGCAAAGTCTGCACAGGACGCACGCAACCTTACTACTAACTCCATCTCCACTTCCTCATTCGCTGTCGTCCATGAGATTGACAAGCCTCTCTGCAAAAACGCCGACGGACGCTACGACGGCATGTGGGCATCAGCAAAAGCCAAGAAGGGGCTCGTGGAGCATAGAAACCTCTTCCTGCAAAGGCAGAAAGAAATGTATAGGAAATAATACCCACCACGATTATGAAAACAAATAAGATAAAATACCTGATCCTGGCAGCATTCGCAATGGTCTCCGCCTTTGCCTCAGCTCAAGGAATACGTATATCGGGTACCGTCATGGCTCCTGATGGACCGGTGATGATGTGTAATGTCACCGAGCGTGATGCCAACAACCGTATCGTCTCTGCGTCGCAGACCGACATCAACGGTAACTTCTCTATGGAAATCAAGAGCACGGCCAACAAGCTCCAGGTTTCCTATATCGGCTACAAGACCAAGACTGTGCCTATCGGCGACAAGACGGTCTTCGACATCGAGATGGAAGACCAGCAGACTCTTAAGGAGGTTGTTGTTGTCGCAAAGAAGCGCTTCAACCACGGTGGTCTGGCCATTCCTGCCAACGAGGTGTCTGTAGCATCCCAGACGTTCGACATGAGCAACGTGGAAGGTCTTGCCTTCACCTCTGCCGACGAGGCTCTGCAAGGTCAGATTGCCGGTCTCGACATCGTTGCCAACTCCGGTAACCTTGGTGCCGGTACATCAATGCGCCTGCGTGGTGTCACCTCCATCAACGGTAGTGCCGAGCCTCTGATTGTTGTCGACGACAACATCTTCGACAACCCCGACGCAACCTTCGACTTCCAGAACGCCAACGAGGAGACATATGCGTCACTGCTCTCCATCAACCCGCAGGATATCGCCGACATCCAGGTCCTGAAGGATGCCGCCGCCACCGCCATCTGGGGCTCACGTGGTGCAAATGGTGTTATCCAGATACGCACGAAGCGTGGTTCGCGTGGTGCTACGCGCATCGACTACTCGCTCCGCGTGCAGGCGAGCTGGCAGCCCAAGGGCTACAACCTGCTCAATGGTGACGACTACACCATGATGCTCAAGGAGATGTACTACAACCCGTCACAGAGTGCGTCCTCAACGACAAACATCAACGAGATCAACTACAATAAGAGCTGGGCAGAGTATGAGAACTGGAACAACAACACCGACTGGGTAGATGCCGTAACACAGACGGGCTGGAGCCAGTACCACTACCTCACAATAGCCGGTGGTGGTGAGAAAGCCAACTTCCGCATCTCGGCCGGTTACGACCACCAGAACGGTACCATCATCAAGCAGTCGCTTGACCGTTTCTCCACCAAGCTGGCTCTCGACTATTTCGTCAGCGACCGTATCACCTTCCGCGTGACATTCCCGCTGACCTACACCAGCAACAACCGTAACTTCGACGACAACATCCTCGGACGTGCGCAGAAGGTGTCTCCAAACATGGGCATCTACCGCCAGAACGCTGACGGCAGCAACACCAACGAGTACTACACCATGCTGCCTACAGGTTACAAGGGCGCGGGCTCTACTGCTCCAAACACCTCTTCCAAGGAGCTTGAATCCATCCGCAACCTCGGCAACCCTGTAGCCATTGCCAACCTTGCATGGCGTCACGAGAAGACTTACCGTATCTCGCCTGAGTTCAAGCTCGACTACAAGCTCCTCGGAACAGACGACGACAAGACCAAGCTCGACTATACCGGTATGGTATACATGGACATCTATGCCTCAAGTACACCTAAGTTCTGGCCAGGCTCTCTCTTCACAAACACTTGGACAGACGAAAACTACAACCGTAACGAGAACAACGAGTACAACTCTCTCGGCTTCACCACACGCCACACCCTGACATTCACCCCGGCATTCAAGAACAAGGACTGGTATGCCACAATGTTCGGACGTTGGGAAATGACAACCGGTAACAACAACAGCCAGTACCAGCTACGCATCAACACACCTAACAATGTCAACTCCACCAGTGTTGACGGTGGTGACCTCAAAAGCATGAGCACGGGCAACGGACAGTGGCGTAGCATGTCGGCACTCTTCAACGGTCACTTCTCATACAAGAGCCGCTACTCGCTCGGTGTCTCTGTACGTGCCGACGGTACAACTAAGTTCGGTGATACCAAGAAGTGGGGTTACTTCCCCGGTGTATCAGCACGTTGGAACATCAGCGACGAGAAATTCATGAAATGGGCCAACAAGTGGCTGTCCATGCTCTCCTTCCGCCCGTCATGGGGTATCGTAGGTAACCAGCCGGGCAGCGAGTACCTGCAGTACGCGCGCTACGCTACGGGCCCTACCTATGGACAGGTTGGTAACAACGACGGAACAACCTACCTGGAGGCACTTCAGCTCAACAACCTGAAGTGGGAGAAGACCACACAGACTAACCTTGGTGGTGACTTCGGTTTCTTCAACGGACTCATCACCGGTGATTTCAACTACTACTACAAGAAGACACGCGACCTGCTCATGAGCAACGTGCGCATTCCTTCAACAACCGGTTTCAGCACATTGGCATGGACCAATGTCGGCGACATGGAGAACAAGGGATGGGAGCTTAACATCGAGGCCAACAAATTCATCAACATCGGTAAGTTCTCAATGAGCGCAAACTTCAACATCTCACAGAACTTCAACAAGATACTGGCGATGGACGAGAGCGTGCTCGAGTCTATCAACTCCGACTGGGATGCCGCATCACGAGGTTCTTACCTCAACCGCATACAGATTGGCAACCCTCTGGGTTCTATCTACGGTCTTAGATTCAAGGGTGTATACCAGTATACATACGAGTACCTTATTAATATGAAGGAGCGTAACAACTGGTCGGGCGAGGACCTCCGCAACTACATCAACAACGAGTTCCTGCCAAGCGGCAAGACGGCTCCTATCGCTATCGACAACGAGGGCAAGGTGCTTATGAGCTCCACAGGCGAGCCTGTTCGTCAGGTATACAACTTCAAGGACGGCTCCTCTACTTATAAGTTCCAGGGCGGTGACGCCATCTACGAGGATATCAACAACGACGGACAGATCAACTCGCTCGACATCGTTTACCTCGGCAACTCCAACCCAAAGGTCAGCGGAGGTTTCGGCTTCAACTTCTTCTGGGGCAGCAACTGGTCGCTCAAGACTTCGTTCAGCTACCGTGCCGGCGTGAAGGTTGTCAACAGTGCCAAGATGGGACTCGAGCAGATGTTCAACGCATACAACCAAAGCTCTGCCGTTAACTGGCGCTGGCGCAAGAACGGTGATGTCACCAACATCCCACGCGCCATGTTCGATACCGGTTACAACTTCCTTGGTTCCGACCGCTACGTTGAGGATGCCTCATTCATACGTATGAGCTACATCCAGCTGGTTTACAACTTCAACAAGAAGCTGCTCAAGGCACTGGGCATGCGCAGGCTCCAGCTTAGCATCTCTGGCCAGAACCTCTTCTGCTGGTCAAAGTATAGCGGAACAGACCCTGAGCACTCTGCTGGCGCATGGGGTATCGCATATGACAACTCGCAGACTCCTCGAAGCAAATCTGTGACGATGAACATTAATGTTGGATTCTAAAAACAGAGACATATATGAAATTCAATAATATAATAAAGATGATGGCGGTGGCAGCAGTAGCCGTTACGGGTCTGTCCAGCTGCGATGATTTCCTGACCATCTATCCTACCGACAAGACCATCGGCGAAGACTTCTGGAAAACTAAGGAGGACGTCGACAACATGGTCACAGGAGCATACAGCAGCATGCTCTCCTCAGAAATACAGCGCAGAGCCATCATCTGGGGTGCATACCGCTCCGACGAGCTTGTCAAGAACTCCAGCTTCAGTAGCACCGACCTTGACAATATCTCTGCTGTAAACCTGCTGCCCACCAACGGCTACAACAGCTGGGCAAGCTTCTACAGCGTCATCAACCGCTGCAATATCGTTCTTAGCCATGCAGAAGCTGTTATGGAAGAGGACCCGCAGTTTACACTTGGCGACTACAACACTGCCCGGGGCCAGATGCTTTCATTGCGCTCACTCTGCTACTTCTATCTGGTAAGGGCATTCCGCGACGTACCATACACCACACAGTCTTACGAGACGGATGACGTCAACATGATTATTGCCCAGACCAGTCCCGACAGTGTGCTACAGCACTGTATCGACGACCTGGAAGAGGCTTCTAAGTATGTGTTGAAGACTGGTGCCTATGGTAGAGGCAACTGGCGCAACAAGGGTTACTTCACCCGTGATGCCGTCAACGCACTGCTCGCCGACATCTATCTCTGGCGCGCATCGATGACCAAGAGTGCAAGCGACTACGAGAAATGTATCGAATACTGCGACAAGGTTATCGAGGCCAAGGACCTGTACTACCGCGAGAACCACAACATGGCCGCAAGCGCTGACAAGAGCGATATCTATCACCTCACATCAGGTTCCATCGCATTCTCTACGATTTTCGGCTCCTCTTACGGAAATGCCGAGGAGAGCATTCTGGAATGGCAGTACGATGGTACAGCAAACACCAACATCGGACTGGAGAACCTATACTACATGACAGGTTCGTCAAAAGACCACAAGAGCTACGGCGAGGTAATGGCATCAAGCGTATTCAACGTTGTTGACGAGAATGCAAGCAATTCTAACGGACGCAAGATGTACCAGTCGAAGAACGACCGCCGCTTCTGGGACAATGTCTATGAAGTAGGCAGCGAGGAAGCATCCGAGCTGTACGTTAGAAAGATGATTGGTACTGATAGCTACCTACAAGGCACAACCATACCAACAGTGGGAATGTCACGTACAACAAACCGCGCCTTCGACTATTTCCGTCAGAACTGGATTGTTTACCGACTCACCGACGTGATGCTTATGAAGGCTGAGGCACAGGTGCAGCTGGCAACAAGCGACGAAGACGAACTCCTCACAAAAGCGTTCGCACTCGTACAGACCGTAAACAAGCGCTCTATGCTCTCTAATGCTACCGACACTCTGAAGATGGCCGACTTCAAGACCATTGATGATATGGAGCAGCTCGTTCTCGCTGAGCGCGGACGCGAGCTGTGCTTCGAGGGCAAGCGCTGGTTCGACCTCGTGCGCTACGGCTACCGCCACATGGAAGGCGTGGACATCACAACCAAGCTCGCCGACAGGGCATCATGGCCAGCATTGAGCAAGAACATGATGAAGATTGTCACAAGAAAGTACGAGAGCGGTGGTGATGCCGTATCGTTCAAGATGAAGAGCGAGCCATATCTCTACTTCCCGATACAGCGAAGCGAGATTAACGTGAACAGTCTGCTCAAGCAGAATCCGGTTTACTTCGATGATGAAACAACAAGTAAAAATTAGTCAACAATGAAAATGAACAATTATAAGAAGCTTATTTGCAAGATTGCAGCCGTGGCATTCCTACCCGGCATGATGGGCCTTGCAAGCTGTAGCGAGGACATCGACGAGTCCAACCTCTACACCTTCACCGGCGAGACCATCGAAGACTATCTTGCCAACCGCCCTGACCAGTTCAGCAGCTTCAACTACATATTGCAGCGCGCAGGTCTCGACAAACTAATGTCGGGATATGGTACTTACACCTGCTTCGCTCCTACCAACGAGGCGGTAACAGAATACATAGACAGTCTGTACAACGACCAGGAGAACAAGGAACTGCCGCACAACGGCATGACGGAGAACTCACTGGAGGGACTCACCGACTCGCTGTGCAACGACATCGCCAAGTTCCACATCGCAGCAACAGAGGTGATGGCCATCAACATGGAAAGCGGTATGACCATCAACACCATGCTGGGACGTGACATCAACACCAACATCGACTCCATCACCGGCTCTACCATCATCAATGCCTACTCACACATCACGTCGATGGACAACGAGCTGGAGAACGGTGTACTGCACGAGATTGACCATGTCATCAGACGCTCCAACCTGCTCGTAGCAGGTGAGATGGAGAAACATCCCGACCTGTTCACTCTCTTCTCACAGGCTCTGAAGCTGACCGGTCTTGCCGACTCGCTGACCAAGAAGGAGAGGAAGCTCACTCCTCCTGCCAACAGCTACAACTTCTATACTCCAGAGAAGGCTATTCTCGGTTACACTATCTTTGCAGAGACAGACGACGTGCTCGCTGAGAACAACATCAACAACATCGAGGACCTTATCAGCCACGCAAACGACGTTTACGGCAACTGCGCCGCGGAAGGCTCAGGCTGGTACGACTACTACCGCAACAACGGTATCACCGTCAGCACAGGCACCGACTACCAGAGCCCATACAACTGTCTGAACATGTGGGTACGCTACCACATCATCAGCCAGCGCGTGCCTTACGACAAGATGGTCATCGACTGGAACCAGGTGACGAAGGTTCCTCTCTATGAGTACTACGAGACCATGCTGCCCATGACCCTCGTAAAGGTTATACGCAGTGCAAAGGCTGGTGCCGGCAAGCTCTTCCTCAACCGCTATGAGGCCAACAGCACCCTTACCGACCAGGTGGCAGAGCTTGGCTCAGACGCCATCCATCAGGTTGTTGACGGACACTCGGGCATAGAGATTGCCAAGGACAACATCCAGGCTCTCAACGGCTACCTACATCCTATCAAGGGCATGCTCGAGTATGAGTCCTGGGTTCCAAAGGGAGTGCTCAACGAGCGCATACGCTTCGACGTTACCTCAATGACAAAGGAGCTTGGCTCAGCTAACTTGCGTGGCGCACTGGGTGCTGAAATCAATGCACTCAATGGTAGCAAGACCGGTACCGACGGAAACCTCGGCGGTGACTACGTACGTATTCCTATCGACTTCTCAGAGAATATGATCATCTACAACGGTGAGTCTACACGTCTCTACTACCTCGCCGGACGCGAGAACAACTGGAACAACTACCAGGGCGACGAGTACAACTCCAAGGGTAATGTGGACCTCGCCTTCCGTCTGCCTCCTGTACCGGACGGCACTTATGAGTTGCGCGTAGGCGTATCGCTCAACGGCAACCGTGGTATGTACCAGTTCTACCTTGGTGAGGGCACAAACAACCGTACACAAATGGAAGCACTCGACATTCCTCTCGACGAGCGTACTGCTATTATCAACAATGCCGACGGCTCTCCAGACCCAACAACGGGCTGGACACTCTACACCGCAATGGAAGACCTTGGAGTAGAGACTGACAACAACATGCATAACCTCGGATGGATGCGCGGACCTCTCTACTACACAGTAGGTAAGGGAACGTCTACCGTTGCACGCTCCACAACAGGTTCTATCCGACGCATCGTTACCCGACGTGAGTTCAAGCAGGGCACATACTGGTTCCGCATCAAGTCGGCACTTGACGATGACTCTCGTCAGATGTACTTCGACTATATGGAACTTGTTCCTGTAAATGTCTACAACAATACTCGTTATCTTGAGGACATGTATTAAAAATTTGGATTATGAAAAACTATAGAATATTCAATAACGCAAAAGTAGTCATGGCAGCCCTCGCAATGGGCGCCATGGCCACGGCTTGCTCCGACTGGGACGACCATTATGAAGCCAACAGTTCCGTAACAGGCTCGTCTTCGGCAACCCTGTGGGAGAACATCAGCGCAAACGATAACCTCAGCGAGTTTGCGCAGCTCGCCAAGAAGACGGGCTACGACAAGGTTCTTCAAAGTTCACAGACCTTCACTGTATGGGCACCGCTGAACGGCACATTCGACTTCGAGACTCTCAACAACTCTGATGTCACCGAGCTGACCAACGAGTTCATGAGAAACCATGTCGCACGTTTCAGCTATCCCGCCTCTGGCCCCGTCAACGAGAGAGTGTTCATGCTCAACGAGAAGATGAACATCTTCCAGGGCAACGGCACTTACCAGATGGGTGACGTGAAGCTGCAAGACATCAACATCGCAAGCAGCAACGGTACCATGCACACTATTGATGGCAAGCTCAAGTTCAACTATAATATCTTTGAGAGCCTCAACACCAAGACGTACGCTCTGGACTCCATCACGGAATACTTCAAGCATTTCAACCAGGAAAAACTCGACCTTGACGCCAGCGTAAAGGGACCGGTAGTGGATGGTGAGATTACATACCTTGACTCTGTAAAGGTTGAGTACAACCAATTGTGCAACTTAATTAATGCACACATCGACCGCGAGGACTCCACCTATACCATGATAGTTCCTACCAACGAGGCATGGAACAAGGCTATGGCAACTCTGGACAATTACTACAAGTACATACCGAGCTACCAGTACTTCAAGGAGTTCCCACAGACTCTCAAAGGTGCAGACGCAAGCCAGGTTGACTATGACCTGATTGACGATGTATATCTTGCAGACTCGCTCAAGAAGCTGTACCTTGTTGCAGACCTTGCGTTCAACAACAAGTACTATGGCAACGTTAAGCTGCCGGGACTACAACACGGTGAGTCTCTGCAGACCGACTCCTTGGTAAGCACCGTATACGACATTCTCTATACCGAGGATGCAAAACGTCTGTTTGGTGGCACCATCGCCAAGGAAGAGAAGAGCAACGGCTATCTATGGATAGCAGACTCTCTGCACGTCCGCCCATGGAACTCTTGGAAACCGGAAGTTATAGTACAGGGTGAGATGACAAGCCGGGTTGCGGGAACCTTCAACGGTACAGTAAGCAGGGTAAACGTAAACTCCATCAACAAAAACCAGAATGTAGAAGGCAAGCTCTCAAACAACGCATACGCTGAAGTGCGCCAGACATCTTCTTCCGGTAACCCGGAGGTTGACTTCTATCTGCCAGGCGTTCGCGCTGGTAAGTACATGCTCTACGTGTCTATTGTACCAGCCAACATCGACAGCACAATGTACGTGACATCAGTTCTGCCCAACCGTCTGCAGGTTAAGTGCGGCTACCACAATGAGAAAGGCAAATATGCAGAGAAATCATTCCCCGGCTACTTTGAGAATGATGTCACAAAGGTTGACGAGGTTAAGATTGGTGAGATTGAGTTCCCAGTCTCTACCGCCGGCCTTGACAACGCCATGCCGTATGTACGTCTGCTCAGCCGTGTAACCAGTAACATCTCAGACAAGTACGACCGTACAATACGTATTGACTACATAAGACTGGTTCCAATAGAGCTGTACGACTATCTGCAGGAGAATCCTGATTACAAATACTATCAGAGCCTTTACTAAGTCTCACTATTAAATTCCGAAAACAATGAAAAGAAATAATATTCTTTGTTTAAGCGTTGTCCTTGCCTTTGGTGTCAGCACAGCTGCCTTCGCACAGGACGATGTCACATACGACGATGGAGCGGAGACTACTGTTGTCAAGAAGAAAGCCCAGGCCAAACGGCCCACCTACCCCACCAAGGATGTAAAGGGTACGGTTATTGACGCCGTTACCAAGGCTCCATTGGCAGGTATTCAGATACAGACGCTCAACGACCGTAACTATGCCGCCATGACAAACGAGAAGGGTGAGTTCACCATCAAGGTGCCTACATTCGCCACTGCTCTCTATGTTCATGCCCCACAGTACCTCAGCCAGCAGGTAGCTATTGGCGACGGTGAGGTGCGGGTAGTGCTCATTGCCGACAAGTTCAAGAGCATGTACGAGAACACCACCGATGTGACAGCCAGTTCCAAGTCTACCATCAGGACTACTGTCTCGCAGACCGTAGAGACTGACATAGAGAACAATCTCGGTGCCGACGTGCACACCGTCACACGCTCTGGCGGCCCTGGCTACGGTGCGGCTATGTTCGTTCGTGGTCTCAGCTCGCTCAATGCCAACGCCCAGCCACTCATCGTTGTCGATGGTGTGGTAAAGGACATGCAGACCACACGCAACTCTCTCCACTATGGCGACTACAACAACCTGCTCCTCAACATCAACCCAGAGGATGTGGAGAAAGTGACCGTACTGAAGAACGGCAATGCCATCTATGGTGCCAAGGGTGCCAACGGTGTCATCCTCATCGAGACCAAGCGCGGACGCTCCATGGCGACACGCATCGATGCCAACATAGGCATTGGAGTGACACTGGAGCCTACACTCCCCGACATGATGAACGCATCGCAGTACAGGCTCTACGCCTCAGAGATGCTCGGTACTCATCCCGACATCAACAAGTACGACATCGACAGGTTCAACTTCCTGAACGACGACCCTAACGGCTACTACTACAAGACATACCACAACGACACCGACTGGACAAAGGAGGTTTACCACACAGCACTCACCGAGAACTTCAACATCAACGTGCAGGGTGGTGACAACGTTGGTATGTACAACCTCTCACTCGGATATACCGACGGACAGAGCACGGCACGCGAGAACGGCTTCAACCGTCTGAGCGTACGCTTCAATACCGACATCAGCGTGATTGGAAACCTCTCTACACGCTTCGACATGTCGTTCACAAAGGTCAACCGCGACGTCTTCGACAATGGTGCTCCCGAGAGTTTCTCTGCCGCACCGGTATCGTCGCCGACATTCCTTGGACTTATCAAGGCTCCTATCCTCAACCCTTACACCTACAACCAGAATGGACAGCTCTCATCGACGCTGGCTGAGGAGGACAACTTTGTATCTCTGCTCGACAACAACCTGACACTCGGTAACCCGACAGCTCTCCTTGAGAATGGTAACGCCATCAACAAGAACCGCGTGGAGAACACTGAGTTCAACGCTATCATCGCTCCGAAGTATCAGTTCAACGACCACTTCTACATCCAGGAGACTTTCAGCTACGGCCTGAACCGTAACTCGCAGCGCTACTACCGTCCGACAGGAGGTATGCCTACATTCCTTATTGACGGTATCGGACGCGTGCAGAACATGGCCATGTCACTGTTCTCCAAGGAGACAAGCGTAATGAGCGACACACGTCTGCAGTTCACAAAGCAGCTCGGCGCACACTTCCTCGATGTATACGGCGGCATGCGCTTCACATCGTTCTCGTTCGACAACAGCCAGCCTCAGGGTCAGTATGCGAGCGCTGCCAACGACAAGACTCCTAACATCTCCGCAAACATGGAGTTCAAGGAGTCGTATGGTGTCAACGACGTATGGAAGAACATCTCATGGTATGCCAACGTAGACTACAACTACCGTAACCTCTACTTCGCACAGGTTGCCATGTCTTTGGAGTCCAGCAGCCGCTTCGGCGAGAATGCCAGCGGACTCGGCCTGGCAGGCGTAAAGTGGGCTTATTTCCCAAGCGTACAGCTCGGATGGGCTATCAGCAATGAGAAGTGGTTCCCACATACCAACGCCATCAACTACCTGCTCCTCCGCGCAGGATACGACATCACCGGTAACGACGATATCAACAACTACGCCGCACGCACATCATTCAGCGTTGTCAGCTACCTCAACAAGTCGGCAGCACACCTGCTCGACAACATCGGTAACGACGAGATTACCTACGAGAAAACCGGACAACTGAACCTCGGCTTCAAGTCATTCCTGCTGAACAACCGTCTCGGCATCGACTTCAACTACTACATGCGTCACACCACCAACCTGCTCACCCTGAAGAGCTTCGACAACCCTGTAGCTGGTATCAACAACTACTGGAGCAATGGCGGCAGCATGGACAACAACGGTTTCGAGGTTACTCTTACAGCCAAGCCTGTCGTATCAAAGGACTTCAACATCGAGGTGGGCGCAAGCGTTGGCCACTACACAAACAAGATCAAGTCTCTGCCTAACGATGACAAAATCTATCTCAACGGAAAGAAGGACGCTGTCGGCTACACATCTTCTATATATGGCACCGACAACATCGCTACCATCGTAGGACAGGCAGCCGGAAGCTTCTATGGCTACAAGACAGCCGGCGTATTTGCTGACGACAAGGAGGCCGCGGCAGCAGGCAAGGACGGCTACCTCTACCTCACCGACAATACTGGCGCAAAGCAGTACTTCAGGGCTGGTGACATGCACTTCGTCGACATCAATGGAGACGGTGAGATCAGCGAGGCCGACAAGACCATCATCGGCAACCCGAACCCGGACATCTACGGAAACATCTTCGCTTCCATCATGTGGAAGAACTTCACTCTGAGCCTCGGCTTCAACTACTCACTGGGCAACGACGTGTTCAACTACTCACGCTCTATCCTTGAGGGTGGCAACAACTTCTACAACCAGACCACAGCAATGACAAACCGTTGGCGTCAGGAGGGACAGCAGACCGACATCCCACGCATCAGCTTCGATGACGCAATGGGCAACTCTCGCTTCAGCGACCGCTGGATTGAGGACGGAAGCTATCTCAGGCTGAAGACCCTGAACCTCTCATACAAGGTGCCTGTAAACAGCGAGTGGCTCCAGGGACTTACCATCTGGGCAGAGGCTTCCAACCTCTTCACACTTACCCACTACCTTGGCAGCGACCCAGAGTTCTCCGCTTCCAACAGCGTACTCTATCAGGGTATCGACCCAGGCAACATAGCTCTTAGCCGTGCTTTCACATTCGGACTGAAGATTAATCTTTAAACTTCCTGTAACAATGAAAAAACTGATATTATTAGCAGCTATATTCGGAATGTTCCTCACAACCACTTCGTGTGAGGACATTCTAGAAACCGAGTCTGAACAGATTGTCTTCGACCCGGCACTCGACCAGAAGACCGACTCCATGTTCTATACTCTTGCCATACTGAAGAGCGTTCAGCTGGCAATAGACCAGAACGTGCTCATCAACGAGATGCGAGGTGACCTCACCGAGACAAACATGTACACACAGACAGACCTGCGCGAGCTTGCAAACTTCTCGGCTACAGCAGCCAACAAGTACGACTCGGCATACGTGTACTACCGTATCATCAACAACTGCAACTACTACATCGCACACCGCGACACCATGCTTATGACTGGTAGTACGAAGGTGGCCATACCTGAGTATGTAGAGGCTCTTGCCGTCAGGGCATGGGCATACATGCAGCTGTGCAAGCACTATGGCACGGTAGACTTCTATACCACTCCTATCACGAGCATCTCCGAGGCCAACGCGCCAAAGGAGAAGAAGGACATGGCGGGCATCGCCAACGCTCTGTTGCCAGAGCTGGCTCAGTACAAGCAGATTGATGTGCCAAACTATGGTGAGATTGATGCCGGTAGCACCAACTTCGGTGTAAGCAAGAAGGTGAACTCCCGCAAGATTATGTTCCCGGTTCTACTCGTCATGGGCGACATCTATCTGGAGACCAACCAGTACGAGCAGGCTGCAAAGTGCTACTTCGAGTACTTGAACATGCAGAGGATCAGACAGCGCAACTTCTTTATCGCACCATTGTTTGAATATAGCTATCCAGACAACATAATGCCACCGATGTCAGGATACTACACCGTGGATGAATTTTGGAGTTCGATATTCACCGTTTCACCTAACGTGTCTAACGAGATTATCACCTACGTACCGATGGCAGTAAACGGATTGAGGGGTACCACCACCAACCTGCCAAAGCTGTTTGGATACAACTACTACACGACAGATGTGGACACTACGGACAACAAGTCACAGACAAGCGGTAGCGACATGTACATTCTGGAGCGAGAGATAGAGCCGTCACAGCAGTATATCAACCTCTGCAACAGTCAGGACTGGTACTACAGGCCAAGTGAAAGCTTAACCGACATTCTCACATCAAAGCTGGGTGACTTGCGCCGACAAGTTACTGTACAGACTGTACAGAAGGGCGACTCCGCATTCAGACTTATGACCAAGTATAACGGTGGCAACATAAATATTTACCGCGCTTCCACTGTTTACCTGCGTCTTGCCGAGGCTCTCAACCGTATGGGCTATCCCGATGCTGCGTTCATGATACTTAAGGACGGCATGTCATACTCAAAGCTCGACGAGGCTGGCTACCTGAAGCCAGAGACCATCGAAATGCTGACAACAACTATTCCTTTCTTCAGCGAGCAGAACATGAACAATTTCACAACAGAAATTCGGAATATCGGTATACACTCACATGGTGCCAACGAGACAGAAGGCCAGTACAGCCCATATCAGTACGTGGAGGTATTGGCAGGCAAGCTGGCTGAGCTGAAGGAGCAGGGTGTGAACGTACAGGACACTCCCGAGGACAGCATCAACGCCATGGAGGATATCATCTGTGACGAAATGGCTATGGAGCTGGCCTTCGAGGGCAACCGCTTCGCAGACCTCACACGTATCGCCAAGCACAAGAATGCTGACCCACTCTATGGCAGCAACTACGGCAGCTTGTGGCTCGCCCGCAAGCTCGCATACAAGAACCCAGTGAAGGACCTCACACAGGAAATCAACTGGTATCTGCCAATGAAGTAAGAACAGGAACAGACATAAACCTATAGTCTTACCCCCGGTTCATCTCTTAAAAGAGAGGGCCGGGGGTAAGTTTTTGGTTCATCAGAGATATGGTTAGATGTTTTACATATTATTATTCGTGAAGGGAGTCTATTATATATGCCATAGTCAACGAATACCTTTGCAACACCGATAAGGTTAATAACCTTACTGGCGAAAGGTTAATAACCTTACGGCCTTAAGGTTATTAACCTTATCAGCAAAGATAGCAATATATACAGACCACGCAACAATAAGTGATTCAAGTTTCGCAAGTAGTAAAAAGGAGATAAATGAAGATAAGAGGAGATAAATGACATGAGTCGAGTTTAATCAGCACGTGCTGGAAACTACAGACCTTCAAATTTATCGTTCAAAATGACCTTTGACCCTAGCCCTTTGACCTTAGACCTTAGACCCTCACCCTTTGACCTTAGACCTTCGCCCCCCAGCCCCCAAAAACGTTAAATATTCTTTTTTTCGAAAAAATGTAGTACTGATAAAAAAAATATTGTTATATTTGCAGAACCTAAACCATAGTATTGCAATAATACCATTTAGATAAATAATACAATTTAAAAGCTGGTGCGCATGCGCCAAGCCTCGGACTAACCAAAATTGTACTGTATTCTATGAATCTAACAGCCGCTATAGGCGATACTTACATCGAGATGAGAAGCAGTTTGCTGTCTATATTCCGTCAGGTCAACATTCCAGAAGAGGAATGTAAGGACTTGGTGCAGGAAGTATTTGTCAGGTTGCTCCGCATTGACACATTGCATATAGAGACCATACGCGGCATCACCTTCACCATAGCCATGAGAATACGTACAGACTACCTTCGCCGACGGGCATTCCTACACAAGCTATATTCCAGTGCTGCCACCGCAGACATCTATGACGCCGGATATGACGACACATCGTTCGATGCAAAGGAGATAGCAGAGGCAGAGAGAGAGATTGTAGGCAGCATGACGGCTACCAACCGCCGCATTTACGAGCTGTCGCGCTTCGAGGAGAAGAACTACCACGAGATTGCCGACATCATGGACATGAGCTACAGAGCCGTGGAGTCAAGAGTCTACCGGACGAGGGTGGAGGTGAGAGGAGGCATAAGGAAGCTGTTCGGAACATAGCGCACGACAGCAGAGCGACAATCAACAACACACATAATTGCAACCATTATGCGATGCCCCTCTGCGGCTCAGCACAAAATAAGTGTACATTTAATACCTTAACATTAATATTTTTAAAGTCTAACTTAACAATTTAGCTTATGAAACAAATTTTTCGTTTCGCTGCTGTAGCAATGCTTACAGCAATGTCAAGCTCCACAGCCCTTGCAGGGAATTGGGTAGTACCCGCACCCGCAGGACAGCCTTTGGCAGTAGGCGACACTGTCTACATCTGGAATGTAGGACAGAAAGCCTGGATCAATAAAGGCGAATCATGGGGCACTCAGGCCGTTGTAAACGCCAGTTCAGGTCTGAAGTATGTAGTAAAACAGACCATGGAAGAGAACACCGGTGCCGAGGTGCTCACTGAAGCCCGCTACTATCTGTGGTCAGACTGCGGCAAAAACAACCACTATCTCAAGCGTATTGCCGACGGCAAGACAGGTACAGACAACAAAGCTTGCTTCGTTGACGGTGCTAACACCAGCGGCAACCAACTTCAGTGGGAAATTGCCGACCTTGGTGGCAACAAGTACTCCATCAAGCGTCCTGAGCTTTTCCAGGATGGTACCAGCACAGACGCTAGTCTGACTTGGGAATATGTTGAAGGAGAATTCCTTGGTGTAAACCTCACCCACGACCGCCTTTGGGATGGCAAGTCATGGGCAGAGGCTGGCTACACAGAGCAGCCTGCTACCTATGCATTGTGGTTCGACGTACAGGCTGGCGATAATGCCACTTGGCTGTTCGTATCTCCTAAGGACTATGATGCCTATGCATTGAAGTTCGCTCTCAAGGACGCTCTTGAGAAGGCAGAGGCACAGGGTGTTGACGACATTACTTCTGAGGAGGCTGTATTCAACAATGCCTCTGCAACAGAAGAAGAGATTAATGCGGCTATAAATTCTCTGAACAACAAGATTGCTACCCTCGTAGATCCTACCAACCCAGTAGACATGACTTCAAACATTGTCAATCCGGAAATCACCGACGGTATCAATGGCTGGTCAACAACTACAGGCGCGCAGAACAATGCTACTGCCACCAACGTAACAAATGACCCGGCAAGGAACTCAGAAGGTGCCTTCAGCGGTAATTTCTACGAGAACTGGAACCCCAACGCATTCACCGGCAAGATGTATCAGGTAGTAAAGAACCTGCCAAACGGTGTTTACAAGGTTGGTCTTTCTGCTTTCATCAACAAGTATGACCTTAACAACGCCACTACCCAGAGCCAGTATGTATACTTCAACGACCTGAAGATTCCTTTGACAACAGGCGATGCAAGAGCTTACTCTGCATACATAGACATCACAACTGGCGAGCTGGAGATTGGTCTTAAACAGGATGTTGCCATCTCTGAGTGGATGGGTCTCGACAATGCTTCTCTCGTATACTACGGAAGCGGCCTCGCATCATACAAGTACATAACCACAAGCTATGCCGAATTATTCGACAACGAGCTGGCAGAGGCTACCTATAGCCCACAGTACAAGGAAGCTGTAGAAAAGGACATCGAAGCAGCACAGAGCGCCACTACCAAGGAGGAGGCTCTCGCCATATACGCAAGTGCTCAGCAGCACGTTGCTGAACTGAAAGCCAACGTAGCAGCATACGTTGCACTTGAGGCCTTGAACGCAAAATTCGAAGACTGGGTTTTCCAGCAGAGTCTTGATCTCGAGGATGAGTGGGCAGAATGTGAGAACATGCTTGCTGAACCTACCGCTACCACAGAGGAGATTCTTGCATTCATCGCTGATGTAGAGGCAAAGGCTGACGAAGCAGCAAAGAACGCCGCTAAGCCTGGTGACGATGTTACTCACTTCATCACCAACCCATGGTTCAACGAGGGTACCGTTCAGGATGAGAGTGCTACACAGAAGCAGAGCTTCAATGGTTGGACAATTGAAGGTTCTACACCTGGCGCAGGTGGTACCACCGACACCCGTCTTGCTGAGGTATATCAGGGTGACTTCAAGGTATACCAGGATCTGAAGGGCATTCAGAAGGGTGCTTACCAGCTCGAGATACAGGCCTTCATGCGTCCGGGTTCTGCCGAGACAGCATACGCAAACTGGGAGGCTGGCAACAAGGAGACTCCAGCATACATCTTCGCTGGCGACAACAAGGTGATGGTAAAGAGCATCTGCGATTTCATGATTGAAGGCACCGAGGCTCCTACAGCATCCGTAGACTGGAGCAACGTAGGTGGCACATACTGGATACCAAACTCCATGAAGACAGCCTACGAGGCTATGGAAATGGACCCAGCAAACTACAACAACGTAGTGACTGTTCTCTGCATCGACGGCAACATGCGTATCGGTATCGAGGCCAACGACCCAGCAGCAACAGGCAGCCGCTGGATGCTCTTCCACGACTTCAAGCTCACTTATCTCGGCTACGACCCAGCAGTTGTAAGCCCTGTTCTCCAGAGTGTAATTGACCAGGCTAATCTGACAGCAGGACGCCTGATGGCAGCAGAGGAGAAGACCGCTCTGAACGACGCTCTCACCGCAGCAAATGCCGCTATCGAAGCAAACAATGGTGACGAAATGATGGCAGCCTACAGGGCACTCATCGAGGCCAACACAGCTGCTGCTGCAAGCGCAAACGAGTACGACAAGATTAGCGCTGCTATCGAAGAACTGCAAACAGCTTACTATGATTATGTGGGAACCGCTTCCACAGAAGCTGTTGCAACTGCCGACAAACTTATGACCGAAACTCCTGTAGCACTTGAGGAGGGTTCTATCAAGACAGAGGACTGCGGTGCCAAGGTAACAGAAATCAAGCTGGCTATCAACGGCCTGAAGCTTACTGAGGGAAGCGACGATAAGCCTGCTGACTTCACATGGGCAATCACCAACCCAGACTTCACCGACGGCACAAGCGGTTGGGAGACTGTAAACAATGGTGCTGCTCCAGGTGTTGCCGACAACGTAATGGAAGGCTACAACGGCAACTTCGACGTTCATCAGGACATCTACAACCTGCCAGAGGGTACATACCTCGTTAAGTGCCAGGGCTTCTACCGCTATGGATGGCTTGACGGTGCAGCAAAGGCTTGGGAGGCTGACAGTACCGTTATCGGTGCCAAGCTCTATGCAAACCTTGACTCTGTAGAGATGAAAGACATCATCCTCATCGACGAGATCGCTACCAGCGCAAGCGGCAGCCACTGGAAGGAGTACATTGACTCTGTATCTGTTGATGGCGTGAAGACAACATACTACGCTCCAGACATGCGCGACGCTGCTAACGAGCGTTTCCAGCAGACTGCATATCCAAACCAGGTTTACACCTACGTAGGTGCTGACGGCTTCCTGAGAATAGGTTTCAACAACACCAAGCATGTAGACGGTGACTGGACAACAGCTTCTTACTTCGAGCTCTTCTACCTCGGTAAGGACAGCCAGCACGCACAGGAAACAGGTGTTGAGAACATCAACAACAGCGTTATCACAGGTTCTCGCTACTACAGCATCGACGGTCGTCAGATGAAGTCCCTCAACAAGGGTCTGAACATCATCAAGACTACCAACGCTGACGGCAAGACAATTGTTCGCAAGGTGATCGTTAAGTAAACAATAACTTACGAGAATAAAGCAACTATCAATAGCGGGGCAGTTACTGCCCCGCTATTTTTTTAAGCCTCAACACCCAAAAGCCTCACCCCAAAAGCCTCACCCCCGGCCCCTCTCCAAGGGGAGAGGAAAAAAAGCCTCACCCCCAACCCCTCTCCAAGGGGAGAGGGGAGCTAGATACCTTAGAGGCACATTGTAATAAGCAAATTTAAACACATAAGCGCTGTAAGCGCAGAAGCGCACAGCCCAGGGTAAAGCGTAGCGGCACCCTGGGTATTTTCGTGTCGGTAATTGTTGCGCTGTAAGCGCATTGTCTATTACTCCTTATACCCAGGGTGTCGCTACGCTTTACCCTGGGCTATGCGCTTTTGCGCTTTTGCGCTTACAGCGCGTGTTGGTTGCAATGTTTGGGATGGGGCGCACGCTAAATGTATTGATTTGTCTATAAGGTATCTAACTCCCCTCTCCCCTTGGAGAGGGGCTGGGGGTGAGGCTTATTTTTCTCTCCCCTTGGAGAGGGGCTGGGGGTGAGGCTTTTGGGGGTTAGGCTATTTGTGGGTTAGGCCTTTTTACCTCAAACCCGAGAGATGTGACGGCATTGCGGATGTCCGCATCAGAGGCATCGCCCTCGATAACGGCCTTACCTGTGGCAAGGTCTACAGAGACAGAACTTACTCCGGGGACATTGCTCAGGGCTTTCTCCACTGACGCGCGACAATGGTTGCAGTTCATACCACCTATTATATATATACGCACGCGCGAGGTCGCTACATGGCTTTCGCTTTCACCACAACAGCCATGACAATGGCTATGGCCGCCTGGGCGCAAGCGCGGAAGTACGAGGGCGTTAATAAGCAAGAGGGCAAGGACAATGGTGCATAGCCACGAGAACCAGCTGTCAGGCTCCGCACAACAGGCAGACTGGGCAACGATGCCACCCATAAAATCAATTGTTCCACCAAACTGCAGGAGGTCGATAACCCAGCCAAAGGCCACTGCACCGAGAATTATGGATAGCAGATAGAGGATAAGGGTACGTGTGCCGAGCACCTTGCGAACGACAAGGATGGAAGCCATATTGCAGGCAGGGCCAGCCATGAGAAGTACAAGAGCCGCACCGGGTGTTAGCCCCTTGAGCATCAGTGCAACGGCTATTGGTATGGACCCAGTGGCACAAAGATACATCGGTACGGCAATGGCAAGGACAAGGAGCATGGATGCCAGCGTGTTGCCCTTGAACATTGCAAACCAGGTATCAGGAACAAAAACCGTTATAAGGCCGGCAACGACCAGTCCGATGACAAGCCACTTGCCTATGTCCTCCATCATCTCTACAAAGGCATAGCTGAGGGCAGACTTCATTTTTTTGTATAATGTCTTTTGCTCACTCTTCTCCTCTCCTACCCTATTGTCCGCATGGCCGGCGGCAGAATCGGAAAACGCATTTACCATCACTCCACCAAACACAGCAGTAAGCAAGGCCGCCAAGGGACGGACCACGGCAAAAGGCAGTCCCATGAGACTGAAAGTAGCGATAATGGAGTCCACACCCGTCTGGGGCGTGGCAATAAGAAAGGATGCCACGGCACCCTTTGACGCACCCTCCTTACGCAGCGACATTGCAGTAGGTATGACTCCACAGGAGCATAGCGGCAGAGGAATGCCGAAGAGGGCAGCCTTTACAACCGACGTGAAGTTGGGTACTGCAAGATGCCGGGTATAATATTGGCCGGGAATGAAAGCGTGCATAAGCCCGGCAAGGAAGAAGCCCAAGAGAAGATAGGGCGACATCTCGTTAATGATATGAAGTATTTCTTGCATAATAGTAAACAATGCCTAAATGCCATATCAGCCTGAAAGGCTTTACTTAAAATATTATTTTCAAAGACACACCCTGTCCAATATCTTCTGGGTAGCACCGGCCAGTCCCTGCACATATCTTCCTGCTGCCTCGCCAGCCTTATCAAGCGAAGGCTTGTCGGCAATGAAAGATTCCATAGCCTTTTCAAAGTCATCATAGCATGTAATCTCTATACCACCACCACAGGCTTTCAGTCCCTGTGCCTCACGGAACCTCTCGTTGTTGGGTCCGAAGAACACGGGCACATCCCATACGGCAGCCTCAAGGACATTATGTATTCCTACACCGAAGCCACCACCAACGTATGCTATCTCACCATAATGGTATATGCTGGAAAGCAGTCCAAAGCAGTCGATAATAAGTACCTGCGCCTCGGCGGCAGACTCGATGGTGGCTTGCGTATAGCGCACAGCCGGGCGCGACAGACGAGACTCTATCTGCCTAAGATGCTCCTCACTGATGACATGCGGCGCAATGACCAGTTTCCAGTCGGGATGATTGTTGAAAAACTTTACGAATATCTCCTCATCGGGCAACCATGAGGAGCCGGCCACAAACACCTTGCCGCCTTGCTTGAAAGCCTCAAGCAATGGAAGCGTCTTCGATGCGGCCTTAATCTGCAGTACACGGTCGAACCTGGTATCACCGACAACGTCAACATCGGTGATGCCCACAGACTCGAGCAAGGTCTGCGACTGACTGTTCTGCACGAACAGGCGGGTGAAACACTTCAATACGCGGCCATACCTGCGTCCATACCACTTGAAGAACACCTGCTCCGGTCGGAAAATGCTCGACACGCTATATGTAGGTATGTTACGGTATTTCAGTATGTGCAGGTAGTTGTACCAGAACTCATACTTGATGAAGAATGCCATGACAGGTTTTACTGTACGCAGGAACGTAATGGCGTTACTCCGAGTGTCGATGGGCAGGTAGCAGATGATGTCCGCTCCCTGATAGTTCTTGCGCACCTCATATCCCGATGGCGAGAAAAAGGTGAGCAAGATTTTGTATTCAGGATGTTCCTGGCGTATTCGTTCCATAAGCGGCCTACCCTGCTCGAACTCTCCGAGCGACGCCGCATGGAACCAGATATACTTGGCATCGTGGTCAACCTTGTCGGCGAGAGTGGCCAAAGCCCTTCTCTCGCCCTTCCACATGGTCTTGACCTTCTTGCTGAACAGACTTGCAATGAAGACACCAAGTTCGTATCCATGTATAACCAGATTGTACATATCCTTGTCTATTTCAGTATCTCAATGGCTCTACGCATGCGGGCGAGTGTCTCTTCCTTACCAAGGAAAGCGGAAATATCGAACATGCCAGGGCCTTTGCCCTCGCCAACGAGTGTAAGACGGAAAGCGTTCATGATGTCGCCGAGCTTGTAGCCCTTCTCCTCTACCCACTTCATGACAACAGGTTCCTGCCCCTCGACAGAGAAGTCACCGATGGACTCCAATACCTCTGCCAGCTCAGTCATCTGCTGTGCAGAATACTCCTTCCAACGCTTCTTGCGCGTCTTCTCGTCATATTCCGTCGGAGCGATGAAGAAGAACGAGCACAGTGGCCACAGTTCGCGCACGAAGCTCACGCGGTCCTTCATCATGGACACCACCTTGGTGATGCGCTCCATAGACTCATCGATGCCGTTATTGGCAACGATGGGCGCAAAGAGCTGCGCTATCTCGGCATCGCTCTTGCGGAGGATATACTCGTGGTTGAACCATATACCCTTCTGGTAGTCGAACTTGGCACCGGCCTTGCTACACCTGCTGATGTCGAAAGCCTTCACCAGCTCGCTGAGCGAGAATATCTCCTGCTCTGTACCGGGGTTCCAACCAAGCAATGCAAGGAAGTTGATGACAGCCTCGGGGAAATAGCCTTTCTCACGGAAGCCTGCCGACACCTCACCACTCTTCGGGTCGTGCCACTCAAGCGGGAACACGGGGAAGCCCAGCCTGTCGCCATCCCTCTTCGAGAGCTTGCCCTTGCCCTCGGGCTTGAGCAACAACGGCAGGTGTGCGAAGCGGGGCATGGTGTCTTCCCATCCGAAAGCCCTGTAGAGCAGGACATGCAGAGGCGAGCTTGGCAGCCACTCCTCGCCACGGATGACATGGGTAATCTCCATGAGGTGGTCGTCAACGATATTGGCAAGATGGTATGTTGGCAGCTCATCGGCACTCTTGTATAGCACCTTGTCATCGAGGATGTCGCTCTTGATGACCACATCGCCACGTATCATGTCGTTGACATGCACCTCAACGCCTGGGTCAATCTTGAACCTCACCACGTATGTCTCGCCGTCGGCAATACGCCTGCTTACTTCCTCTGCCGGCATGACAAGCGAGTTGCGCATGGACATGCGGGTGGAGGCATCATACTGGAAATTCTGTATCTCGGCACGCTTGGCATCAAGCTCCTCTGGAGTATCAAATGCGATGTATGCCTTGCCATTGTCGAGCAGCTGCTGCACATACCTCTTATATATATCACGGCGCTCGCTCTGACGGTATGGTCCATGGTCTCCTCCGAAGCCTACACCTTCATCGAACTCTATGCCCAACCAGCGGAAAGACTCTATTATGTACTCCTCTGCATCAGCAACAAAACGGTGAGAGTCGGTATCCTCAATACGGAATACGAAATCGCCACCATGCTGGCGTGCAAAGAGATAATTATACAAAGCGGTACGTACGCCGCCAATATGCAAAGGCCCTGTAGGGCTTGGTGCAAAACGCACCCTAACCTTTCTATCAGACATCTTTATACAAAGAAGAAATAAATTTTTCTGCAAAATTAATATATTTTCTCGACTTTTGCGATTTTTTTTCGTATTTTCGCAGAGTAAACACATAAACAGACAAAAAAGGATGAGCATAATAGACCGAAACGACAACCGCTACTGGCGCAATATGATGGTACGGACACTGCTCGTTGTAGTGAGTGTCTTGCTGATAGTATGGTTTCTGCCACGCGACTCGCAAGGACAGAAATTCAGATACGACGTGGGCAAGCCGTGGATGTACCAGTCGTTCATAGCACAGTTCGACTTTCCCATCTACAAGACCGAAGAGGCCGTGATGGCTGAGCAGGACTCGCTCATGGAGACGATAATGCCATACTACAACTACAACCCCGACGAGGAGAAGGTGCAGATAGAGAAATTCAAACAGGACTTTGCCGGCAGCCTCCCACACTCATACATAAACATCATTTCAGACAGGCTGCATCGGCTGTACCAGGCTGGAATAATGAGCACGGCCGAATACAAGACTATCGCCAAGGACTCAACACAAGCCATCAGAGTAGTTACGGGGAAAAATGCGGCAAGCATAGAGATCGGCTGCGTGTACTCCACAATGTCGGCATACAAGATGCTGCTCGACGACGAGACGCTGAGCAAGGACAGGGCACTGCTGCAGAAGTGCAACCTGAACAACTACATTGAGCCAAACCTGAAATACGACAAGGAGCGTACAGAGGGCGAGCGCAACGACATGCTTAGCAGCATTCCGCTGGCCAGTGGAATGGTGATGAGCGGCCAGAAGATTATTGACCGAGGAGAGATTGTCGATGATTATACCTACCGTGTGCTGTCATCGTTTGAGAGAGAGATGCAGAGACGCAGCGCCACCGAGGACGAGATGACGACAACCATCATCGGACAGACAATATTCGTAAGCATGCTGGTGCTGCTCTTCACCATGTACATAGCCCTGTTCCGCAAGGACTACTTCGAGAAGCCCCGCTCTATAATGATGCTCTACGTGATGATAACGGTGTTCCCCATCATAGTATCGCTGATGATGAAGCACAACCTGTTCAGCGTTTATATCATCCCGTTTGCCATGGCCGCCATCTTCGCCCGTATGTTCATGGACTCACGCACGGCCTTCGTCACCCAGCTGACGATAGTGCTCATATCCACGGCAGCGGTGAAATACCAGTACGAGTTCATCATCATACAGCTCATAGCAGGACTCGTGGCCATATACTCGCTGCGCGAGCTTACCAACAGGGCACAGGTCATCAAGACGGCATTGCTCGTGACGTTGGGCAGCTGCGCGGTGTTCTTCGCCATGCAGATGATGCAGGAGACCGACGTGGTGAAGCTCGATATAAAGATGTATACCCACTTCGCTGTCAATGGTGTACTGCTTCTGCTGTCGTACCCGCTGATGTACCTCATCGAGAAGATGTTCGGCTTCACCAGCAACGTAACGCTGTTCGAGCTTTCCAACACCTTCAAGGGACTGCTGCGCAACCTTAGCGAGGTGGCACCCGGCACATTCCAGCACTCCATAACGGTGGGCAACCTGGCAGCAGAGGTAGCCAACAGGATAGGAGCCGACAGCCTGCTCGTACGTGTAGGAGCACTGTATCACGACATCGGCAAGATGACCAATCCCGCTTTCTTCACCGAGAATCAGGCTGGCATCAACCCCCACGAGAACCTGCAATGCAAGGAGAGCGCGCGCATCATCATCGAGCATGTCACTGAGGGTGTGAAGCTTGCCGAGAAGGCCAACCTGCCTACAATCATCAAGGACTTCATACTGACGCACCACGGAAGGGGCGTGGCGAAATACTTCTACATAAAATACCAGAACGAGCATCCGGAAGAGGTGGTAGACAAGGAACAGTTCACATATCCCGGCCCGAACCCGTTCACCCGCGAGCAAGCACTGCTGATGATGGCGGACACCTGTGAGGCTGCCTCACGCTCGCTGACGGAATATACAGAGGAGAGCATCAGCACACTGGTAAACCGCCTCATTGACGGACAGGTCGCCGACGGCTTCTTCACCGACTGCCCCATCACCTTCCGTGACATAGCGCAGGCAAAGCAGGTGCTTACCGAAAGGCTCATGTCAATATACCATACCAGAATACAATACCCGGAACCGAAATGAACAAGGGCAGAACGAAATATGTCCAGGTGATATTGCCTCTGCCCCTTGAAGGTACCTTCACTTACTCCGTACCCGATATCTTTGCCGACAAGGTGAAGACAGGGATGCGCGTGGTTGTACCCGTAGGAAAAAGCAAAACCTATACAGCCATAATAGATGAGACAAGTGAAGAAAACACCACGGGACTTGACGAGTCGAGGATAAAGGATATATACTCGCTGCCTGACGAAACACCCATGCTGATGCCGCAACAGATGAAGCTGTGGCACTGGATGGCCGACTATTACATGGCAACTCTTGGCGATATATATACTGCCGCACTGCCTGCCGGACTGAAAGACGAAGACGGATACAGGCCAAAGACAGAGACATATGTGGCATTGGCCGAAGCATACCACAACGAGACTGCAATGCACGTCGCTCTCAACATGACGGCCAAAAGCAACAGGCAAAGGACGGTGCTAGACACGTTCCTCGAGCTGTCACACTGGGCTGAGACCGAAGGCGACAATATTCCTGACGACATAAAGGAGATAACACGTGAGGAACTGCGCAACGTAAGCCGCTGCAGCACGACAGACATAGCAGCTCTCGTGAAGAAAGGAATATTGCTCACATACGAGAAGGAAGTGGGACGGCTCAGCACAACAGGCTCATTCGCACCAGAGAACGCCAAGAAGCTTAACGAGGCCCAACAGGATGCATACAACAGCATACTGATGGGATTCTTGAAGAAGAACGTGGTGCTGCTGCACGGTGTGACATCGAGCGGGAAGACCGAGATATACATACACCTCATGCTGAAGGCCCTCAGCCAGCACCAGCAGGTGCTGTTCCTGCTGCCCGAGATAGCTCTTACCGTACAGATGATGGAACGGCTGCAGAGGGTGTTTGGCAACAGACTCGGCATATACCACAGCCGATACAGCGATGCCGAGAGGGTGGAGATATGGGAAAAGCAGATGTCGCAGTGTCCATACGACATTATTGTTGGGGCAAGGAGCGCGGCACTGCTGCCTTTCAGCAACCTCGGACTGGTGATAATAGACGAGGAACATGAGACAAGCTACAAGCAGCAGGACCCAAGTCCCCGCTACCACGCACGCAGTGTAGCCATAATGCTTGCCGCAACGTATGGAGCAAAGACTCTGCTCGGCTCCGCCACTCCATGCATGGAAAGCATGACGAACGCACGGAACGGCAAATACGGATATGTTAGGCTCGACAGACGATACAAGGACATGGCGCTGCCGAAGATAGAGACTATAGACATACAGGACATGCAGCGGCGAAAGATGATGAGGGGGCCGTTCTCGCCGCAACTGCTGGAAGCCATGAGGGAAACGCTCGAGGACAACAGGCAGGTCATTCTCTTCCAAAACAGAAGGGGCTTCGTGCCCGTTGTGGAGTGTGAGGAATGTGGATGGGTGCCGAAATGTGAGCACTGCGACGTGTCGCTCACTCTGCACAAGAACATGAACCTCATGACTTGCCACTACTGCGGACATGCCTACGGCATACCTGAGGCATGCCCGAAATGCGGAAGCAAGAGACTGCGGGGCCGCGGACTGGGCACAGAAAAGGTGGAAGACCTCATAACGGAAATGTTCCCAGAAGCAAAGGTGGCACGCATGGACCTCGACACCACACGCACAAAGAATGCCTACGCAAGGATTATTGACGACTTTTCACACGGCAGGTCAAACGTGCTGATAGGTACACAGATGATAACGAAAGGTCTGGACTTCGACAGGGTATCGCTCGTGGGTATCATCGATGCCGACTCGCTGCTCAACATACCCGACTTCAGAGCCTATGAGCATGCCTTCATGATGTTGTCGCAGGTGGCAGGCAGAGCCGGACGCAAGGGAAGGCAGGGACTCGTACTGCTGCAGACAAAGTCGGCAGAAATGCCAGTAATAAGGCAGATTGTCAACAACGACTTCGTTGCGTTCTACAACGACCTTGCAGAAGAACGCCGCCTGTTCTGCTATCCGCCATACACACGCCTAATATACATCTATCTCAAGCACAAGGACGAGGGAAGGGTGGAAACAGCATCTACGGAGATGGGCAACTGGCTGAGGACATGGTTCGGTGAGAGAATTCTCGGACCCGACAAGCCTGCCGTGGCAAGGGTCAAGACAATGCACATCAGAAAGATAATGCTAAAACTCGAAAACGGCATAGACCAGAAAAAAGTCAGGGAGTATCTGAGAATGGCACAAAGACAGATTATGCAGGACAAGAAATATGCCACACTGCAGATATATTATGATGTAGACCCGATGTAACGGCAATAGTTGAACATCATGTCACATAACACGATGCCCAACCATTGCCGTTGTCGTATTGATTGGCTGCTACAGCCCACGAGGCTGCAACATACTGTACTAATCCCAGAGGTTAATGTTGAAGTCTTTCGATTTCGTCGATTCGTTTACATCATCTGTTAGTTCATCCGAAGGCTCGTCTTCTCTTCCTATTGACTCCGTCTGCAACACAGACTGTATCTCTATTTCGTGTACTATTGTCTCGGGCAACAAATATCTTTTCTTGTTCATGATTGTCAGTTTTATGTTTGTAAGATAATGTGTGCCGCCTGTGTCAACATTTGTCCGGCACAGGCGGCACGGTTATTATTTCTTGATTATCTTCTTTCCGCCCTTGACATATATTCCTGGGCGTGTGATGGTCAGTATGCGTCTGCCGTTGAGGTCGTATGTCTCCTCTATGCAGTCGTCATTGTCGTTGAGCATCTCCTCGATGTCTGTTGTCTCACCTTCCACAAACGATACAGAGAAGGCAGGAGCCTGCTGCTGCTGCTGTGCATTGGCCTTGAGATAGAAGCGGAAAGGCACTATCTTGCCTGCGGCAGTCGTCTTTGCGAACTTCGTTCCGGCACTGTTCAGCTTATAGTAATTGGCACCTATGTTACGGGCAAGGAACGAACCATTCATGCCATCCTCCTCCGTTCCCGACACGTTGCCGTTAGCTTCTGCAACGACATTTCGTCCTGCAAGGTCGAGAACCCAGTCATCGCCTGTCGGGCTGTAGACAAGTACAGGCGTGCCGCCTGGTATGTCTTTTCCATCCTCCACTTGCTGGAACCTCAACGTTGTCTCGGTCATGCCGATGTAGGTATATACCTTGCAGCCTGGGAAATCGGACGTAGTCAGTGCAAACGGCATGCAGACGGTGTTGTAGCCCAAAGTGTTAGTACGAGTATAGAATGATTTGTCTGCCGTAAAGTTCTGTGTTGGCGCAAAGTCTTTCTTGTCGGTGAGCACGAAGTTCTCGCAGGTGTTGCCGGCAAGCACGTTTTTGGTATTTGCCACCTGACTTGCATCCTTCACCTTCAACATTACATTCGTTCCATCTGCAACAGGCAGTGTAGGTTTCGAAATCAATGTTGCGTTAGTTGCGTCAATAACAAGCAAAGGATTGTCTCCTGCAACAGTTTTCATTTCATTTTCATCCAATACACGCCAGTTACCGGTTAGAGTAAGTTTTTTATTATCGTCGGAAAGTACTGCTGTGCGCAGAACGTCAAGCTCGCTGTATGTTTTTGTTCCTGCATCTGTTGCAGATGGGTCTTCTGTACCAAGGTAGAACAACTGGAAGTTGTCGAAGCAGCACCAGGCACTATTAGTTCTACCTGTATCAGAGGTCTTTCTTATGCCGATTTTCAAAGTGCCGTCAGTAACTTGAACGACAACATCATTTTTATAATATCCTTTTAGGAAAAACAGGGCAGCCTCTGTCATAGTGTTAGGATAGTAACATCCGTTGCTACTGGCTGTTCCCAAGGAATTCGTTGTCTCATCCTTTAAAGTATACATCAGCTCTACCTGCTTTGCTGCTTCATTCCCCCCACTGACACCATAAAGTTGAATAGTAGCTGTTGTCGTGGTACTGTTGCTGATTCGCTGGAAAGCCTGACACGCCAGTCGGTAATAGCCATTCGGTATGTTTTCTATCGTCTGATTTATATCCCAGGTTGTTGAAGCGTCAGACCATTTTTCAGCGACATACGCTTCAGCACAATAGTTTGCATATTCGTTACCGACATTGTTTCCGTTCGTGCCAGCAAGATAATTACCTGAGGCGTCTTCTGACCACAACATCTTTGATGTCATGCGACCTGCAGATTCAGAAATGTCGTTATTCCATTTGCCGATTGACATTTTTCTGTCAAAATTTGGATTACTTATCAGCCAGGTAGCATTAACAGGATTCTGCAGATTTGCCTGATTGAGTTCTTCAAGCATCTGCTCAGGGGTTACAATTTCCCACTGTTGTAATTTGCTTGACAGGTCTTTCGCCTCGGTAATAATCCAACGATAGTTTGGCCAATCATTGATGTTGGCTCTCTCATTAAATATACATGGGTCATTTGCAGTCAAAGCCATTCCGTCAATGCTAAACACGACAAAATTGCCATCAACATAATCCTTTGTCCATTCTGTAGCTGTGGAACCATCAATATAAGGCTGATTTCCCGATGGGAAAACATACCCTGTTTCGTTCTTTAACGTCACCTTATTACCAACGCCCTCTGTTACAACAAAAGGAATAGGATAGTTGCCCACTACGGCATGTGTACCCCATGCACCACCAGATTTAAGATAACGTCCCGTACCACGATTACGGAGATAGACCGTAGACTCTGACACTTCATCTACAGGCTGGTCATCTATTTCTGAATTATATTCATGGTATGAGAATGTTACCACACATGGCTTGTGGTCGCAGAGCGGAGAGCCTGTCTCGTCGACAAACGACATGTCTTGAGCGTAGGTCTCTGCCACAAGACGAATATTGCTTTTTGTATTGTTGATATACCAAATCTTGTCTACCACCTCACCCTTGAGATAGCCCTCTGAACTTGCCATGATGGATGAAGAAGGATATAAAGGGTATACTTTGTTGCGTCCGAACTGTATCCATGGGTCACGTATGGTGAAGCGTGGGTCTGCATTGATGGCATCGATAAGGTTTGTCTTTACCTGGTCGCGTGTGTAACGGCAGTTGGAGTCGCCAATGATAAGGATTGGGCGTCCGTTTTTTGATGCCTTGATGGCATCGGTAAGCTGTGTAAGCTGGCTTGCTCTTGCCGTGCAGTCGCCCTCGCTGTCGTTGGCATCCATATGCATGGTATAGAGGTCGAACTGCGTACCGTCGGCAAGTGTTACGAGATAGTATCTGTAGCCCTTCTTGATAAGACCATCAGCACCTGAGTCGTCATAGCCATAGTAATCATTCCACTGTACGTAGGTCTCTTGCGTTGGTGTTGCTAAGTTGTTACCACTTCCGTCCATCCTATAGACCAGACATAGTCCGTCGGTATCAGCCACAGGCTTCTTGCCAAGATAATCAGACAATATTCCAACCCTGCTACCGTCAATCTTGGCACGGTGGGTAGTGGCATTATAGTGAATATCTGTTCCATTGTTCCATGCGGCATCCCAGAGCTCGCTGTGATAGTTGAAGTCCTCACTTACGCCGACTACGTCGAAGCCCGACTTGCGCAGCATGTTTCCGATGGCTGTTGCACCAGGTCCTTCTTTGGCATCGGGATTGAGGTTGACAGTATACACACCGTATACTGAGACTGACTTGGGCATACCGTCTACGTTGAGCGAGGCGATGGTGACCTTCTTCTTTGCCTGCCATTCTGCATATTCCTTCTCAGAGACAAGCAACCAGTAGCTGCGGTCGGTATTGTTGGTGGTGTTCTGACATGTAACACCTCCACCCTTATACATACAGCGGTTCTCATCGCCGGGATAGTTTGCATCCTCTACCTTGTCTTCGAAGGCAAAGAAGTTGCTGCCGTTAGTAAGCTGGTAATAGCCCTCCACATTCTTAGTGGCTGTATAATCGGTGCCCCCAATGGTAAAGCCGGTAGAAGTAGAGGTAAAGGCTATTGGTGTTCCTACATTAGGTGACTGCAACTTGCAATCGGCTCCAAGGAACTTCGCCTGATAGATATTAAAGAGGTAAAATTTCACTCCCCCCGAAAAGTTACTGCCAGTAAACGCTCCTGCAGGAAGCAATGAGCCTACAAGCACAAGTATTGCCAAAAGGACCTTTGCTGTCCAAAAACAGACAGCAATTCTAAATTTATTCATCATTAGTGCAAGTTGTTAAGAGGTAATATATTGTGTAGAAAATTTGTACGTTGCAAAGTTACTATAATATTCGTAAATAACAAGAACAAAAAACATAAATTCTTTTACGGATTGGTAAAAGTGCTCTCTGAAACGTCACACATAAATGAAGGCAATGCTTTGCGATGGCAGATGCAATGCTTTGCGTTGGCGGTTGCAAAGCTTTGCGTAGGCAGATGCAATGCTTTGCGTGGGCGGATGCAATGCTTTGCGTAAGAGTTGGGCTGAACTGGCACTGAAATGGCTGTCCTATTCTGGATAAGAGATAAGGGGGAAAAGACTCAACCTACGGGGCACTTAGCCCCCAGGAAATTTCTACTGAACCAGGAAAAACTATCGGCCGATGATGGTAAACGAACGACAACAAGCACGACGGGGAGAACCTGTAGTTATGGTTGACCCGGTCGTGCTTGTTGTCGTACTGTGTACTTGCTAATGGTAATCAGAATTTCAAATCGACACCTACGCCGAAGACACGGTTGGTACGTGTGAAGGAGTTTGTTACGCCTGCTTTCTCCATATCGTAGTCATCGTACAATGTCTGGAAATAGGCTGCATTTATGCGTACCTTCTCTGTTACGTTGACTGCCACACCAAGACCATAGGAATAGGAATTGACGTTGAACGAGATGTCGTTCATACCGGCATCCTTGTAGCCATATTCCGTACGCTGTCCACCGGCACTCACCGTCACCATCTTGTTGATGTCCCACTCGGCACCCAGCAGATATTCATTGGTATCGTCGAGCATCTCCTTAGTCCACTGCTCGGTATCGACATCGAAATAGTGGTGCCAACCAGCCATGACACGTACAGAAGGAACGATGGAATACTGCGCACCGACAGTGAGAAGAGCCGGAGAGTCTTCGGCTACCTTCTTGCCATCGGCAAACTTGCCGAGCATGGCGATATTCTCAGCACTGAGACTGTTGGCAGACTTGTTCTTAAGGCGCATGCGTGTCTTGAACTCATACTTGGCAGCAAGGTTCAGATTACCAGTCTTGTAGTCGATGCCGATGATTGGTGCAATGCCCCAACCCGTCTGGTCGCAGTTGAGCTCTATGTCCTGTGTACCGTTGGCAAGGGCTGTAGAGAGGGCAGCACCATTTGCGAACATTGCAGCCTTGTCAGGCATTCCAGCCTGATTCAACATACCTGCTACCTGGTTGAATGTGGCAGCCTGCTCCTGGAAATGCTGCATGGCATTTACCATCTCGGCATTGCCGTTCTGTATGTGTTCAACCTGTATGTTCTTTACATATCCGTAGTAGTTGGACGAGCCGTAGAGCATACGTACGCCACCATAGACAGAAAGGTTGTCGTTGACCTTGTAGCCAGCACCGAAGGTGAAGCCATAGTAATACTGTCGGCCACGCATGTAAGAGTCGTAGCTGTACCTCTTGCCCATGGAATGGCCTGCAAGTGCCGGGTTGACCTGTCCAAGACCCGCATAGAGCTGATTCATAAGGTCAATGGCACTTACACCATTGACACTGGCATATGGGAAGCCGGAAACAATCTGCTCGAAAGAGCCTAGGCCGTTATCGTACTCGCACTTGCCGCCGCCACCTGTTACAGCAAAACCGAACTGGAAACTCCAGTCACCCTTGTTGTATGCAGCCTGGATGGAAGGTAATATCGGCGCATCGGCTGTTCCCTCGAACTTATGTACCTGCTGACCAGGATTGCTGAAATTGTTGACAAAGAGCGGGAAACCCGTCTTGATGGTACGTGTCTGGTGTACATTCTGCACGTTCAGCGAGAGATGAAAGCCTTCGCCAAGAAACACTACGCCTGCGGGATTGCTATACACTCCGTCGATACCGATGGCGGCATCGCGTGCCGGATTTCTAAGAAAAGATACATTCTGGTTGGTGTTTGTTAGCAGTCCGCCTGCCTCTACTGTGTTGCCGACAAACAACATGGAAACGGCAACAAATACAAATTTTAACTTATTCATTTTAAATACAGTATAAAATATTGGCTGCAAAGTTAGCATAATTGTCCTATTCTTCCATCATAATATACCATATATTTAATAACTGTTAACATCAAAAAAGACAAACAATGCACACAAGAAATGATTTGTGCATCATTTTGAGAAAAAAAGGCTTTACTCCATGAAAGGGAAGAAACGGCTCAGTGGAGAAATTGTGTAACGAAGCGACACTCCGTAAGGGAAACAATTACGCCGTAGGTGCAAAGCATCATGTGCCTGCATCTACGGCGATATAATAGAGGTTGGGTGTAATTAGAAGAAATAGGCGAGACCAATCTGCCAGCTGTTTGCCCTTGCCTTGGTTCCGATAACGGTATTCACTGCATCTCCGAGGCTTACGTCACCTGTCTTGCCTACGGCAATGTTGTAGTTGGCAGTGAGCTGAAGGTTGCTGATGGTAACACCAGCACCTACGTTTACGCTGAATAGCGACTTCTTAAGCTGGAAGGAGTTCTTATAGCTATCGGAACTTGTCCAGCTGAACTCATCATCACCTACATTGAAGCTTACCTGAGGACCAGCGTATGCGAAAACGCCGATGCTGCCCAAACCAAGTCCATAGCGGGCATTGAGAGGAATGTCGATATACTTGCGGCTGATGGTCTCATCGTCAATCTTCGACTCGGACTGATTGTAGAGTGCGGAGATATCAGCAGAAAGACCAGTTAGAGGGAGAGTTACCTTGAGAGTCGGACCAACAAAGAATCCAAGTCTGTTAGAAGACTCAAGAACATCCTTACTTAGGCTCATGTCAGAGACGTTGAGACCGCCCTTGATACCGAAACGTACCTGAGCGTCGGACGGAGTGACAATCATCAGTGCTGCCACAACGAAAAGGAGTGATAGAAACTTTTTCATAAATGGTATAAATTGGTTGGATAATTAAACATCAGTATTAATGTCTCTCCCTACGAACTGTGACACGTGCTGAAGAGGAGGAAGACGTAGACGAGGACTTACGGGTTTTCTTCTTTACCGACGCTGATGCCGAAGACGACGCTGTTTTATCCTTGTTCTGCTTCTTCATGGCCTTCACGGTCTTGGGGTCAAGTTTGGCAATGCTGTCCAACGAGTCCTTGCGCGCCTGGTCACCCCAGATATTGGTCTCGAAATTCTTTATCTGTGCCTCTATCTGGTTTTGCGCCTTGGCAAGGAGGCTGTCACCAGCAGCCTCATCCATATTGCCGAAGTCACTCTTCGGCGAAACCATCTGGGCAAGGGTCTGCCCAAGCATATTGTTGGTCTTGTAAATCTTTCCGTTGTACTTGTTCATGGTGAAATAGTCGTCAACGCTCATCGTGGCAGCATTGTTGAGGTTGCTCGTCATGATGGTCTGCTTGGCAAGGAACGGGGCTACATCCTCATACTTCACCCAGAAGAGTGGGTATTTGGTAGCACCATCGCCGAAATCGTCCTGGCGCGAGAGAATAGGACACAGGGCCTGCACCTTGGTATGGAATGTCGCCGTTGTCTGGTCGTAGTATGACGACTCCTTGATATAGTAGCCCTTAACCTCAGCCGAAGGAATATCGCTATCGTCAAGGCGTATGCCCTTGTCGGTACGCTCATAGAAGATATGGTAGTCATCGAGGAATTTCAGAGGTTTTATGCGTGCGGAATCGCTGAAATTCTCGTTTCCGTCGAGGCGGTACTCATAGGCACTTATGCCTCCACGCGTCGGTCCTCTCATGACGAGCTTGAACATATACGTGAACAAGTTCATCTGTGTGCCAATAGGCTCCACAGGATAGTAGAGTCCGGCATTGGCATCCTCGGTAAGGTCGAGTTCCCTGTAAACGTCCCTTCTCCAGACAACATCCTCGGACATCTGTGACTCCGTTGGGAATGCTATCTGCGCACGTGTCGTCATGGTATTGGCATTCGACTGCTTGGTAGCTTGCTGCTGTTGAGTCCTGCGCTTGGGTGCCTGTGCAGAGATAGCCTGCACCATGAACACCATGACAAGAATGGATAATATCTTTTTCATACGGAATTATTTTTTTATGCAAATATTTACTGTTCCACTACTTGACAACAATCTCCATTGCGGCAGACAGCTTACGGGTAATGCCGTCAGGTCCTACTGCCGTAACCTGCGATATGTAGAATCGCTTGTTGCGCGACAGCTTCCTGAACGCATCCTTCTGCCTGTCAGAGAACTGCGCTCCATTGCTTGCCATCGGCACGGCGTTGCCCATGTTGTCGAAGAACACAGCCTCGAAGCTCAGCACCTTGAACGGAATGTCGAGCAGTCCATCATCAATGGCCGCATGTATGCCCGTAGCACCCATGAGCGATGCCTTAGCCAGTCCGCCACCCTTGTATCTGTCCGTACCTATGGCGATATACGGCGTCGGGTCGGGCAGCTTGCGCACCTTGAACGAGAATGTTCCCATCTGCCGTGTCTTCCCCTTGTCGGTAGCCGATATGGAGAAGGTGACATCCTTGCCCACGGCTCCTGGCACTGCAACATAGTGTCCATCACCCTTGGCAGTGAGCGTGCCGCCAGACATTGTTACGTGAACAGCATTCTGCGGTATTCCCGGCACACTGATGCTCATAGGATTGGCATAGCCGGCATAGAGCACGTTCATGAGGTCGGCGGCAACGGTTGCTCCCGACGGCGGCGCTATGACCTCGTACTTCTGCACGAACTCCCTACGCAGCAGGTCACCAGCTCCATTGCGCATAAGCATATAACCTCCGAACGTGTGCTCACCTACCCCACCGGCAGTAAAAGAGTACTTGCCGTTGGTGGTGTTCACCTTAGTGCCATTGACATAAATCTCAGGTTGCTGCGTAGTATCGACAGCTGCCATCACGATATTGGCAGTGAAGGTTTCACCAGGATAGAGGGTTGTTTTCTCAGGAATGACGAATGCATTAAGACGGTTAACACGGATGTCCTTGATGTCGATGTTTGCCACAAGCGTGTGGAGCACCTCACCCTCGGCATAGCGTATATCGCTCTGAAGCTTCGACAACAGCGTTACGGCCGCTGCCACAGGCATACTCTCGAACATGTATTCCTGCCAGTTCTTGCCCAGTGCATTGTCCTTCTTTGGGACTTCCGTCGAGAGGTTGTCGGCAATGAGTTTCTTCTGGTGCGGGTCAGTGACCATCTGCAATATCCTCTCGCGATAGGAGTTGATGGCATTGTAGAGCTTTCCGCCCTGTCCTGATCCCGGTGCAAGCATCACCTGTGCCGCAGCCTCTATGTTGTCCTTGCCGACGATGTTGGTCACATCGGCATCTTTTCCATCTGCCTCCCTGACAATCTGCTCCTTCAAGCTCTGTGCATAGTTGAAGAGCGAGTCGCTCATCTGCTTGACTACGGTGGCCTTCTCAAACCACGCCTTCACCTTCTCCGGATTGGTCTTCATCTGCTCAAGGAAGGCACCGTACAGGGACTCGTTCTCCTTGGACGAGTTGGTAGTAGTGCGGTTCAGGCTCTCCTCGACAATGGAAAATCCGTTGAGCACCTCTGTTGAGACGTTCAACGCAAGCATCGCCATCAGAACGACATACATGAGATTAATCATCTTCTGGCGCGGAGAGACTGGTCTTTTCTTGATTGCCATTATGGTATTGTTGAATATGAAACGTTATAGGCAGGTTCTATTTATATGTGAACCTGCAATATCTTACACTTCGGCATTGCCGGCTGCAGAGCCTGGAGCCGCTGCACGCATGTTTACCGTCATGGCCTCTATCATGCGAGAGTAGATCTTGTTGAGCTGCTCAATCTGCTGAGCGAGCTTACGGCTCTGCTCGTTAATCTGGTCGATGGTGCCAATCTGCTGGCTTGCTCCCTTAAGCTGCATCTCGTATACCTTGCTGATGCCTGTGAGCGTGCGGTTGAGGTTTTCCATCTCCTCGCTGTCGCGTGTGAGGCGCGCGCTCTGCTCGTTGACCTTTGCAAGAGTGTCGACAAGTTTCTTCAGTTCCTCTACGTAGTTGCCCTGGGCCTCGTTGAGAGCCTCGGCCTCTTCGGCGCTCATCTGCGGAACATAGTTTTGCTGTGGGCCTGATGCTACACCACCACCAATGATGACTGTGCCGCCATTGCCAGAGGAGATGGGATTTCCGGTCTCTCCGGATATTCCGGTCTCTCCGGGAATTCCGGATATTCCGGAAACTCCGGACATTCCGGCATTACCCCCGCCACCAACAACTATTGCTCCACCTGGCTGCCCATTATCATACACCACACGGCCTGTCTCCAGATACTCCTCTGTGACATGTGTCGGCAGCTCGCGTCCCTCGGCAGTCTTGTCAAACGGACGGTCGAAGGCTGAGATGAAGAATACCACAACCTCAGTACCCATGCCGAGGAACAGCATGACATTGGCACCCGGCAGGTGGGTAAGCTTGAATAAAGTACCGAGGATAACGACAGATGCTCCCCAACTGTAAGCGTAGTTCAGGAACGTCTGTCCCGGCACGCTGTCCATCCACTTCTGCAGACGGTACACCATATTGAATTTGCTATGTTCGCCCATTATTTCTTGCTCTTTTTCTGTTTTCCACTTGTTGTATTGGCCAGACTTCTAACACATCTGAAACCTATATATGACCTTGGCTGGTTCTGGTATTCCCATGTACGCCATGCCGAACGTATGAACGACTCAGGATCTTTCCACGAGCCTCCCCTGACGCTCTTCTTCTTCAACTTGTATGGGTCTTCCTTGGCTGCCTTGTAGTCGAGCTGCGGGTTAAGGTCATTCATGGCATTCACTCCAGCCTCTGTATAGATGGTGCTGGTCCACTCAGCCACGTTGCCCGCCATATCGAAAAGTCCGTTAGAGTTTGGCGAGTATATACCAGCCTTGCTCGTTATGAGATTTCCATCCTGGGTATAGTTTCCGCGGTCGGGCTTGAAGTTGGCATAGAAACATCCGTTGCCATTCTTCACGTCACCATTCTCCCATGGGAATTCTGTTCCGTCCTTACCACGTGCGGCGTATTCCCACTCTGCCTCAGTAGGCAGACGATAGCGCTGTATGAAACGTGCCTCGGGACCAAGACCCTTGAGCAGATATTCCGTACGCCATGCACAGAACGCATTGGCCTGCTCCCATGTCACACCCACTACAGGATAATCGTTGTAGGCAGGATTGGAGAAATAGTTGCGCAGGTACACCTCGTTATCGGAATTTCGGAAATCGTTAACCCAACAGGTGGTATCGGGGTAGATATTCACGATATAGGTATTGAGGAAGTCCCACGGACCAGAAAGCGGCCTGTTGATAGTCTCGCTGACGATGCGTCCCTCGTCATCGATATATGCCGTGTCCTTGGATATCATCACCACCTCGTCCCTATTTACGGCAACGTCGGTATTGAGGTTTCTCTCCTCTGGGCGCATCCTGTTCCTACGCAGAGCCGCCGTAGTGTAGTCGTAGACCTCGTAGCGGTAGTTCATCTGGCTGTAGTCAAGCAGCTTCTCGCCAGTTACGGGATTGGTGATATAGAGACTCTCAATGGCTCTCTGCTCATCCTCGTTTGGTTTTCTCGGCAGTCTCTTGTTCCAGTTGAGGTGTGGTGTCACAGGATCACCGTTCTTGTCCTCTGTAATCATGTAGGTCTCGTCACCGCCGTATGACGGGTCAGCCAGTCTCGTACGCAGGATGCTGTCGCGCACCCACTCCACGAACTGCTTGTACTGCGAGTTTGTCACCTCGGTCTCGTCCATCCAGAAACCGTCGACAGAGATCTCCTTCACTGGAGTCTGCTTGCCCCATAGAGAGTCCTGCTTGTCGAGTCCCATCTTGAGGAAGCCACGGTCTATTCGTGTCATACCGTACGGTGTGGGTTCTACGAAGGCTCGTCCTCCTACTCCCACTACCTCGCCTCCCCTACCTGATGACGATGCCGACTTGGAGCTCATGCATGACACAAGGGCCGCCAGTATGGCCAGGGCGCAAATGGCAATAATAGTCTTCTTCATGCTATATTATAGAATTCTTACACTTTTATGTTTGTTCTTACCTTTTTTAACAAGATTGATGTCGTGCTGATAGCCAAAGAACAGTTCGTGGCTGCCATTGGCCATGCTTATGGCCGTGGTGTACACCTCGTAGCTGTAGCCGAGCACGAAACCATGGAAACTGCCTCCCACCATCAGGGTGAATGATGTCGACGGACTGTATGTGGCACCGCCATAGAGGAGTTTCTCATCATGGGCGTATACGAGCCGCCCCGTGACGTCTGCCCTCCAGACTGTCATGTCTGTACGCACGAGCAGAGAGGGTTTTATAGATAGAAACGGATTTCTCAGTTTTATATTGTATCCGCCTGTCAAATAATATGTCCTGTCTATCTGCAGCTCATTTGTCTCGCCCAACGAGACCAGGGGTGCCGTCAGATGCTGAGCGGACAATCCGGCATACCATTGGCCGTGAGTATAGTAGATGCCCACACCAATGTCCACGCTGTTGCCGTTGACCTCTGATGTAGTGAACGCCGGGTCGCTGGAGTCCTCAAGGTCAAGGTCGGAGCCATCGAACGACTCGCTGAGCATGCCGAGCTGCAAGCCTATTGCTGCCACACCTCCAAACAGCTTGAACTTGGGGGCATACTGCAGGGCGAGCTTCTGATGTTTGAACAGTCCGAGCTGGTCGTTCATAAACTGCACGCCTGCGCCATGATACGACTTGAGAAAATAGAACGGCATGTCGGCAGCCGCATACATGGTCTGAGGATTATTCTCAAATCCCGCCATACCTATATTATATGCTCCTGTGACATTAATCTTCGACTGCTTGCCCACCGCTGCGGGATTGAACGAGGTCTCCATCGCCCAATAATGGGCGAAGGAAGCATCATACTGCCCTCTCATCCCAACAGGGATAAGAAGCAGCGCCAACAATATGACCGCAAAATGTCTAAACATCACTTTAAAAACGATGCAACTTATGTTTTATTGCATAAGTACATACACAGAAAGAGAAATTTCTCACTCTGCATATTCCTCTTTATTACGCATTTGCCCTTAAAGGCGTTGATATCCCCACTGATTTGCCACTGCGACAGAAAAGGGCCATAAAAAGCAACATGGTAAAATCATAAGAATCTTACCATGTTGCTCATATTCATTCATTTAAGCAGTTTTGATGCTTGCTGGATGATTTAATATTCGTCCTCGTTGAAGAGAAAATCCTCTTTGGTAGGATAGTCAGGCCAGATATCCTCGATGCTCTCATAAACATCACCCTCGTCTTCTATCTCCTGTAGGTTCTCCAACACCTCCAGCGGTGCGCCGGAACGGATGGCATAGTCTATCAACTCTTCCTTAGTTGCAGGCCATGGTGCGTCTTCCAATTTTGATGCTAATTCAAGTGTCCAATACATAGTCTTAAATATTATGTTTCAAATTTTCCGCAAAAGTAACGATTTTCTTTTTATCTGCAAGCAAATATGTTCATTTTTTCACCACATGTCAAACATTGTAGTAATTTTTAAGATTTCCATACATTTTTAGCAAAAATTACTCACACCACACCACCCTGTGTGATAGGGAGCTTTCAGGCTGCAAAGTCAGAAGTTAACCTTATAGTGCTGCTTATATTTCGACAAGTCGAAAGTCACTATGCCACAATAGTATAGGTCGAAGGTGCGGCCAGTGCGCTTGTCTGCCACCACATTCCTCCACATTTTCCTTGCCTCACGGTTGCGGTGTATATCCTCAATGACGACTATGCTCTGTGCATCAACCTTATCTATCACGTTGGAGAATTGTGTGGGGAACCCATCAGTAATTCTCATACGGACAATGCCTGCCGTCCCATTATCCGGCATGGCGTAGACAACCTCTGTCGAATGGCATCCTGCCTTAACGTAGGCGCGCAGACAATCGGTACGGCCACAAAGGTCGACCATGACCGCAGCCTGCACATGGTTGGCTATGCGGAGATACAACCGAAAGAGCTTGCGCTCACACCACCCTGTGGAGGGGAACTGTTCAGCAAGCTCTGAATAGGCATAATAGGGATAGTGCTCGTTTATGACATAGCGGATAAACGAGTAGGCCGTAGGCGACTGTACGCCAAAACCACGGCTGTGTCTGATGCGACGCAACCACAACAGGGGATATATACCTTTCTTATTATATAGTGACATGTAACAGTGTTTGCACAGTTATTATCTTTGTCCGTCAGCATGGTCTCTGACAACACTGCCAACGGGCTAAACCTTCGGTGTCTGCCTATACATCTTTGGACTCATGCCCATGATGCTACTGAAGAGGCGGGAGAAATAGTAAGGGTCGTCAATGCCGAGCTTGTGGCATATCTGATTTACCTTCATCTGTGTGTTGTCGAGCATTGAACAGGCCTCCTTCATCTTGATGAGGTTGACATAGTTGACAGGGCTGTGTCCCGTGCGCTCCTTGAATATTACAGAGAAACGCGACTGCGAGTAGCCTGTATAGTCGGCAAGGTCCTTTAGCGTAAGATGTCTCTCTATGTTCTCCTTGATGTAATGTATTGCCGCACTTACTATGGCATCCTCATCGCTTGCGGTTCCTGCTTGCACATCCGTACCGCACTCCCTGTACTGCCGCAGATAGCGCAACGACCCGAGGTAGTGATGGAAGAGCGACATGGCATACCTGATGTTCTCTATGCCATAGCCGGAATTGAGGGCCTCGAAAAGTTCCTCGAACATGCTCGTGCGATAGCTAATACGCGACTTCATGCCAGGCCTTACTGATATCGGAGCCAAAGCATTCTGAGCATAGTGGCGTGCCAGGGTACCCTTGAAATGAATCCAATATATCGTCCATGGCTCCAAGGCGTCAGCACCATAGGCATGGGGGACTCCGGCTGGAAGTATGAAATACTGGTTCGGCTCCACATCGTATCTTTGACCATTGACGACATAGAAGCCACGGCCTGCCACACAGTATATGAACACATACTGGTCGACAGGTTCCTCGCGCTCACGGAAATGCGCATCCGCATTGGGATAATAGCCTATATCGGTTATATAGAGCACAGAGGCTATAGCATCGGCAGACATCATACTTGTCACCATCTTGGGCAACACAAGGGAGCGTTCGCCGGAAAACCCGCTTTTTATTCGTATCATATAGGACTGTTAATAGGCTTCTTTGTGCAAATATAGCGAATAATAGCGAAATTATCCATCTTTCTGCCACTTTTTTCAATTTTATCATCTGGCAACAACCAATATCTTTGCAAACGAACAAGAAGAACTAACAAGCTGCTCACTACGGCTGCCATCATCTTCATCATCTCCGCTTTCGCGACGGGGTATTTCAGCACCTTCGGCCTGTTCCTTGCCGCCGAGGCCGCATTGCTGCCAGAGGAAATCAAAACCATCGAACAGCTATTCCTCACCGGCCTGCATAATGACCAATACAGGCACGCCACAAACAATCCCGGCGACAACTACTAGGAGGCCCTTCACCGTGCCCCCATGGATGTAAGATGCAAAAATGCTCTTGTACTGTGATACATATCCATAAAGGCATAGTATAATCACAATTAATTAAATGCGAGACATTGATTATACTATTTTCAGATGCAATAAAAAACGGGCTCCGAAGACATTCGTCCTCGGAGCCCTGATAAAAGAAGGCGGCTACCTACTCTCCCGCATTGCATTGCAGTACCATCGGCGATGGCGGGCTTAACTTCTCTGTTCGGAATGGGAAGAGGTGGGACCCCGCCGCTATAACCACCTGATAATTTCCTCCTGCCGGCAAACAGCAGGTGACTATCGCACACAAGCAAGACCATAAGAAACACATACCGAAAATAATCGCACTCAAAAGCCTTCGGGCAATTAGTAGCGCTCGGCTTTGACGTCACCGTCTTTACACCTGCGCCCTATCAACGTCATCGTCTGTGACGACCCTTGTGAGGAGTTCTAATCTTGCGGCTGGCTTCGCACTTAGATGCGTTCAGCGCTTATCCAATCCAGACTCAGATACCCAGCGGTGCACCTGGCGGCACAACTGGTAAACCGGAGGTCTGTCCAACACGGTCCTCTCGTACTAGTGTCAGAACCACGCAAAACTCCAACGCCCACGATAGATAGAGACCGAACTGTCTCACGACGT